>SL_3KL_010_SEDDRAFT_10001140_pt1 | contig 23805 bp, 14 predicted proteins | sample SodLakKL_010_SED_2_FD_10381 | JGI IMG/M metagenome (IMG submission 10381) | reverse complement strand
GGTGGTATTGGTGGTTTCGATCCTGACCCGCTGCGGGTTTATCGAAAAGCTGAAGGCTGCCACCTGCAGGATCTTGGTATTGACCCCCTGTCCCATTTCCACAGCACCGGTGCTCACCCCGATGCTGCCGTCCTGGTAAATATGCACCAATGCCCTGGCCTGGTTCATGTTTGTTTTGGTGAATGAGATACCGAAACAAACCGGCATGACGGCCAGGCCTTTTTTGAGCAAGGGGTTCTTCCTGTTGAAGGTGTCCACCTCCTGATCGAGGGCTTCAAAGGGGTATTTCCCGGCCAGGGTTTCAAAGCAGCGGCCGATGTTTACGTTTTTGGCGATCTGCCCGTATTGGAAGGCATCGTTCTCCTTTAGAAAGTTTTTGGCCTGGATCTTCCTGGCGGGAATCTTCAGCTCGTGTGCGGCCCTGGCAATAGCCGCCTCCATGACAAACATGCCCTGTGGCCCTCCGAAACCCCTAAAAGCTGTATTGGGTGGTAAATTGGTTTTGCAGCCGTATGCGGTAACTTCGGTGTTGGGAATGCAGTAGGCGTTGGTGCTGTGGAACAGGCTGCGGTCGAGGATGGCTGGTGAGAGGTCGGCTGCGGCACCCCCGTTCTGATAAAAGGTAGCCTGGTAGGCCAGAATGCGCAGATCGGCCGTAAGCCCGATGCGGAAGTCGGCACTGTAGGGGTGACGTTTGCCGGTCATCGCCATGTCGTCCATCCTGTGCAGGATGAGCTTTACCGGTTTTTGCAGTTTCCATGCTGCCATGGCTGCCATGCAAGCCCAGGCGGTGGCCTGGTCTTCCTTCCCGCCAAACCCCCCGCCCAGGCGGGCAACATCTACCTCGATGCGGTGCATCGGGAACCCCAGTATGCGGGAGGCGGTCATTTGTACATGGGTGGGTCCCTGTGTGGATGCATGTATCCTAATTCCCCCTTGTTCGGTTGGATAAGCATAGGATCCCTGGGTCTCGATGTAGAGATGTTCCTGTCCGCCGGTTTCTGTGCTGCCTTCAAACACATGGGCACATTGCTCCCAGGTCCTGGCTACATTGCCCAAGCTGAAGGTGCGCGGCGGAAAGAGCAACTGGCCCTTTTCACAGGCAATGCGCGGATCGGTAATGGCCTCAAAGGGTTCGATCTCTGTCACTATCTGCGATGCGGCCTCCCGGGCAGTATTTTCATCCCGGGCCACCACAAAGGCCAGGGGCTGGCCGCAGAAACTGACCACCTTATCGGCAAACAGCAGTTCGTCCGAAATAATACCGCCGATCTGGTTTTCTCCCGGAATATCAGCGGCGGTATAGACCCCTTCCACACCAGGGAAGGCTAAAGCGGCCGAAACATCCAGCTTCCTGACCCTGCCATGGGCCACCCCCGAAAAAACGACCTTTCCGTAAAGGGTCCCCTTCTGCACCGGGATATCGTCTACATATACCGAACGGCCGGTAAGATGTGCTCTGGAATCGGTGTTTTGCATAATGACCGGATTTTAACTGATCAGCTCATTCAGGGCAAACCTTCCAGGAAACAGTTCCAGAAAGTGAGCCATGAACAACTGCCTTGCCAGCAATCTTTTGTATTGCGCGCTGCCCCTTACGTCGCTGATGGGTGCGATTTCTGTCTGCAACACTTCGGCAGCCCGGCGGAGGTTCGCCGCCGTGAGCCGGTTGCCGGTTAAAAAGGCGGAGGTGTTTTTCAGCAACCGGGGGATGGGGCTTACTCCCCCGCATGCCGCCATGCAACGGACAATCTGGTCTTCGTGGACCTCGATCAGCATGGCGCTGTTCACCGTGGCAATATCGAGGTGGGTGCGCTTGCTCACTTTCTCGAAATTATGAAGGTACGGCTTCCCGGTCAGGGGAAGGCTGATGCTGTGGATGAATTCGCCCTTTTTGATCCGGGTTTTTTTGTAGTCGATAAAAAACGACGACAGGGGCAGTGTTCGCTCCCCCTGGCCGTTCACCAGCCTGAGCCTGGCCCCAAGCACCATGAAATAGATCACCAGGTCGGCTATGGGAGAGGCATTGGCGATATTTCCGCCCAGGGTACCCATGTTGCGGATGGGTTCGGACGAAACCCGCTTGAAGTGCTTGCCGATCCGGGGCAGGTGCTTCTGAAGCAGCGAAGATTGCATGATGTCGGAAGCTGTGGCCGAAGCACCGATAATAATCTGCTGGTCTGCCGCACGAATGTCTTTAAGTTCTTCTTTGTCGAATAGCAGATCGAGCCTGGCCCTGGCCATGTTGTGTGGTTGCTGTACCATCAGGTCGGTGCCGCCGCCCATGAGGGTGGCGGCCGGGCCGGGCGGTGGCCTTTCTTGTGCCATGCCGGAAAGGCGTTTGCCGATGCCGGCGAAATAGGGAGGCAGAAAGCGGTTATTGACCAGCCATTGCAGGGGGCGTTCGGGGTCTTTGTCCTTCAGGAGGTGGGAAATGCTTATGGCGGCCCGTTCAATGGACTTGTACCCTGTACAACGGCAGATATTCCCGTCGACCGACGCAATGGCCGCAGCGGTAGAGGAGGGCTGCGAAGACATTGTATGGCCGGTAAGGGATATCACAAAGCCAGGAGTGCAAAAACCGCATTGGGTGGCGCCGTGGTTTAGCAGGTTTTCCTGAACGGGCGAAAGCTGCTCCAGATTAAGCCCTTCGATGGTCACAATATGTTTTCCGTGCACATTGCCAAGAGGTGTCAGGCAGGATATGATGCTTCGGTACACCAGTTCGTTGTTGCGCAGCCGGCCTTCCAGTACGGTACAGGCGCCGCAATCGCCCTCCCTGCAGCCGATCTTGGTGCCGGTCAGGTCCTGCTGGTAGCGTATAAAGTCCAGCAGGTTTTGACCCGGCTTTTCCCGGATATCCAGTTGGCGTTGGTTCAGTATAAAAGAGATCATAAGGCTGGAAACAATGATGGATTCAGGATTCTCCGTTCCGGTGCAAATGCACGTCCATTTGCGGGAATGGGATGGTGATGCCTTCTTTGGCGAATGCGGCATACACTTTTTCCCTGATGTCGAAGTTCATCGGCCAGAATTCGGACGATTTTGCCCAGGCGCGTACGGTGATATCCACCGAACTGTCGTTGAGCTCAGACAAAAAGATCATGGGCGCGGGATCCTTCAGTACACGGGAATCCTCCTCCAGTATGCGTTTCAACACCTTCTGGGCTTTCGGGAAATTCTCTCCATAAGCCATCCCGAACACCCATTGCGCCCGGCGTGTGTCTTTGAGCGAATAATTGGTGATGGGGCCGGTGGCCAGCCCGCCGTTGGGGATGATCACCACCACGTTGTCGATGGTAGTAAGAATGGTATTGAAGATCTGGATTTCGGATACAGTACCCATAAATCCCTGTGCCTCGATAAAGTCTCCTGTCTTAAAAGGTTTGATGATCAGGATGAGCACGCCTCCTGCGAAATTTTGCAATGTGCCCGAGAGGGCCAGGCCGATTGCCAGACCGGCGGCAGCCAGAATGGCAATAAAGGAAGTCATCGGGATTCCTATCAGACTCAGGATGCTGATGACCACCAGCACCTTCAGGGCAATATTGACCAGGCTCTTCATAAAGCCCCTGAGTGAAGCGTCGAACCCCCTTCGCTCCATCACATTGGATAGCAATTTGCTGAACTTGTTCGCCAGCCAGAAACCGACAATTAGAAAGATGACGGCCCCAATGAGCCGCACCCCGTAAAGGGTGATAAAATGCCCCACTCCGTAAAACAAGGCCTCCGGGTTGATCTGGGCAATCGACATATTTATCATGATTTTGGAGAGTGTTGGTGAATAAAGGCCGGCCAAAAGATACAGGCTGGCATTGATTACGGATGCCTAAAGTTAGCAAAATGAATCAATCCTGAAAACAGTTGTGTTTTACTTTGGTGCCGCCAATGCCATGTAGTGGAATTTTTTTACTACTTTTAATCTGGCAGCTGGAACACAAATCTGTTCAGCCCCGAAGATTTCCGGCGGCCGGCTGTTTGTCCGGGGACCGAAATAGGTAATTGAATCCCGATTCTGTAAAAGACCTCTGTATGCACCTGTTTTCCGGAGCATGTGAATCCCGCACCCCATTCCTGCATTTATTGTTTTGGATCTTTTATCTGGGGTTTTCCTGGGCATTGCCCACTGCCCTCCATGGCCACTCTGCCGATGAGACGCCACCGGAGGCTGCCATGCTCCTCAGCCAATATGTGCAGATTCCTTCGGTCACGGGGCAGGAGAAAGAAGCCGGCGAATTCCTTGCCCGCTACTGTCAGGACAGGGGCTTGCACCTCAGGGTGTTTACCGACGAACCCGACAGCTACAACTTTGCAGCCTCGCTCTATCCCCTGGACGAGGGGAGACCGAATATTGTTTTGTTGACCCATATTGACGTGGTGCCTGCGGGCGATCCGGAAGACTGGACCTACCCCCCCTTTTCGGGAACCATCGCCGGGGGAAAGGTGTGGGGCCGTGGTGCCATCGACAACAAGGCCATGGGGGTGATGCAGGTAATGTCCCTGCTTCGCTTTGTTGACCTGGCGGCCGAACAGGATCTTCCCTACAATGTGAGCGTACTTGCTGTTTCGGGCGAAGAAACCGGAGGTTATACCGGCGCCGGTATTATTGTTAAGCACTTTCTGGAAGAATTAAACCCTGTGGTGGTATACGGCGAAGGGGGGGCGGGTTTAACCGGCATTATCAGCCACAGGCCCGGCATCCCTGTATTCGGGATCTCGGTATCCCAGAAGCGGGTGTTGTGGATCGCCATCGAATCGGAGGTGGCCAGCAGCGGGCATGGAGCTGTTCCCCGCGCCCAGTATCCCAGCAGGGAAGTCGCCAAAGCTGCTACTGCCCTTTTGGAAGCCAGGCCAAAAATCAGCCTGTCACCTACGGTTAAGTCGGCGCTCCGCGAGATTGGCCGGCACGAAAGGGGGGTAAGAAGGCTGGTACTGCGAAACATCGGATTTTTTGGACCGGTCTTTGGACCTACCCTCAGGGGAGACCCCCTGATCGCTGCCATGCTGGCCAACACCCTTACGCTGACCAGCATCACCAGCACTCCTGGTGCCTATAACCAGCTGCCTGCCAAGGCCAGGGCCGTATTTGACTGCCGCCTGCTGCCCGAAACCAGCGACGAGCGGTTCCTGGCCCATGTGGAAAACATCATCTCGCCCTTTGATGTGAGCCTGCAGATTATCAGGAACACCCCCGCTGCGCCGGTATCGGAAACAGGGCCCTATTACAGGGCGCTGGAGGAGGCTGTCCTGACCGTTTATCCGGTGGCGATGGCCTTGCCCCTGATGTTCGTGGCCACCAACGACAACCGTTTTTTCAGGCGGCAGGGGATCCCCGCCTATGGCTTGTTGCCGGCCATCATGCCGGAAGAACTCATTGAGAGCATTCATTCTGTTGATGAACGTTTCCCGGTAGAATTCCTGGAGAAAGGCATCGAAACCTATACCCATCTGATCAATTTATTGTTGAATAAATAACCCCTGCGGCCACAGGCCTGGGGGTTGCACATAAAAACACTGAAACATCATGCTTTTAGGACTTGGCGCCAAACTATTATCCAGGCTCAGCAAATCACGGTTCGATTCGTGGTATTCGGATGCAGTTTCCCTGCAGGAGGGAGTGTTCGATCAATTGATAAGCAAGGGAAAGCTTACCACCTTTGGCAGGGATCATCATTTCGACCGTATTAAGGATCACGCAGGCTTTGCAGAGCAGGTTCCCATCCGCGAATACGAGGGCATGCTCCCCTATATCGAACGCATACGAAAGGGTGAGAGCGATGTGTTGTGGCCCGGCAGGCCCATGTACTTTTCCAAGACATCAGGTACCACCGCCGGGGCCAAATACATCCCCATCACCCGCGACTCCATGCCCAATCACATCCGGTCTGCCCGTCAGGCCCTGCTGATGTACGTCCTGAAAACTGGGCGCACCGATTTTCTGAACGGGAAGATGATCTTTGTGTCGGGAAGCCCGGAACTGGACAGGGAAGGGGACATCCCTTCCGGCCGGCTTTCGGGCATTGTCCACCACCACATACCGGCCTATCTGCGCAGGAGGCGGCTCCCCGGCTATTTCACCAATTGCATACCCGACTGGGAGGAAAAACTGACTGCCATTGTCAGGGAAACCGCTCATCAGAACATGTCGTTAATCAGTGGGATCCCTCCGTGGGTGGAAATGTATTTCGAAAGGTTGTTATCCTATACTGGCAAAGAGACCATCGCCCGGCTGTTCCCCCATTTCTCCCTCTTTGTATATGGGGGGGTGAACTTTGAGCCCTACAGCAAGAAATTTTTCAACCTGATCGGGAAGGAAGTGCCATCGCTGGAAACCTTCCCGGCTTCTGAAGGCTTTATCGGCTTCCAGGACGAATGGCCCTCGGAGGGCCTGCTGCTGTTGCCCGATTCGGGAATTTTCTATGAGTTTGTGCCTGCAGCCTCATTTCACGAGGAAAACCCGCGCCGTTACAGCCTGGGGGAGGTGGAACCCGGGGTGAATTATGTCATGATCATGAGCACCAATGCCGGTTTGTGGGGTTACAATATCGGGGATACGGTCAAATTCGTTTCTACCAACCCTTATCGTTTTGTTTCCACCGGCCGCCTCAGCCAGTTCACTTCCGCCTTCGGCGAGCACGTGATCGCCCAGGAAGCTGAAGCGGCCATAGGCAGGGCAGCCACAGAAAGCGGGGCGATGATCAGCGAGTTCACCCTGGCGCCCCTGGTCGACAACCCGCAGGGGCAGCCCTGCCACCAATGGTTCGTTGAATTCAAAAAAGAACCGGACAGCCTGGAGCATTTCGCCTCGGTACTCGATAAGAGCCTTCAGGATCTCAATCCTTACTACAAAGATCTGGTTTCGGGAAACATCCTGCAACCGGCCATTGTCCAGCCCGTGCCCAGAAATACCTTCCGGAATTATATGAAGGCCATGGGAAAGCTCGGTGGGCAGAACAAGGTCCCCCATCTATCGAACGAGCGGGACATTGCCGACTGGATCACCCGTCAGCTCCCCGGCAGGTAGGCACGGCCCTGTATCCGGCTCAGCGGATGATCTCGCTCTCGGGCAGCCCGAATTCTTCCTGCATCCTGATGTCCATGGCCTCGAGGGAGTTCAGTATGGGGTTGTAGATTTCGGGGATCACCGGAATGTACACCCCTTTTACCGTGATCTCCTGCTCCAGCACCATTTCCACTCCCACTGCGGCCGGGAGGGCTACGGTCCTGGCAATGGCGGTATCGGTATCCGGTGTTCCGAAATCCAGCATCGACGATTTGATCACCTCCCTCTTGCCATCGGGGTAGGATGCCAGGAAAACATGCTGCATGGCCACCATGTCCCGCTCCTTTTCGCCCAGCATCATCTTCCCGATCATCAGATCGGAGGTCACTTCAAAGGGGGTGTCGAGCCGGCGGTTCATGGGCTTGTTTTCAAAGATCCCCAGCCATTCCATGGCCTTCATGGCGTGTGCCTCCTGTTCGAGGCCCAGGTAAGCAACAGTCTTCTCCCTGATGTTTTCGGGGCTGTCTTCCCCTATAAGAATGGCCACCAGTTCGGCATAGGACTTCCCGGTCATGTCGTAGGTATCGTTGGTTAGAAGCTTCAGGGCCTTCATGGCATCCAGGCTTTCGCACCAGCCCGGATAGCGGAAGGTACCCCGCATCATGGTCCGGGTTTCCGGGATGCCGTATAGCTCGATATAGGGCATGCTGTCGCGGTTAGGATATATTTCGAGGCGGCCCACCTGGGGGAAGTCGATCGAAAGCGGATTCTTGAACAGCCCGGCGGTGGGTACATAAACCTCTTTCCCGTGGCGGAGGTACCTCCCGTCGTTGTTGCCGGCAAGCACCACCCCTTTCGGGCTCCAGGAGAACTTGTACCTGAACGGATTGTCGCCGGCCACCTCGGGAGCAGGCAGGGCACCGCAAATGCTGTAGAATTCCTCTACCCTGCCTCCCTTGTTGTGTATTTGATCAATGATCCGCATGGCCGACATGTGGTCGATGCCCGGATCCAGACCCAGCTCGTTGAGAATAATAATCCCTGCATCTTTTGCCTCCTGGTCGAGTGCTTTCATTTCGGGCTTGACATAGGAGGTGGTCACCATGTTTTTCTTGTGGCGGATGCAGTGCCTGGCCACCATGATGTGGTGCATCCAGGGTAACAGGCTTACCGTCAGGTCGTGCTCAGCGATCAGCTTGTCGAGGGTCGGGGTGTCGTCTACGGTCCATGCCATGGCCTTGCCATTGGGGTGGTTATCGATCATGGCCTCGGCCTTTGATTTGGTCCGGGTGGCTACGGTAACCAGGTGGTTTCTTTCAAGCAGGTAGGTCACGATGGGCTTCACCACCATGCCTGCGCCGAGGATCAGTATCTTTTTCATGTGTCAGGTTGATTTATGGAGGGGTTAAAAACTGGTCTGGTCGAGGTAGGTCTGGATGTAGCGGTATGCCGGTGTCAGGCGCCCCCTGTGCAATATCAGCGCCTTCTTTATAGCTCCGGGCAGTCGGAGCTGGTCGGCAGGGAGAGAGTAATCTGCCTCTGCGATCGGCTTTACAAAGGGTAACAGGGCATCGGCAAAGGCCATGGATGCATCCATGGGCAATTCGCTGGGCAAAATGTCGACAGCCATCACCAGGATGCCATCGCCCCCGAAACCCATGCGATGGTTTTCTGTAGCCGGATCGTAGACAAAAACAGGGTCGTCGATTTCGGTTCCTTTGTGGGTGCATTCGACCGAACCATCGGGGTCGCAGGTGATGTCGCCAATGACGGTGAGTTGCGGCCGCCCTGCGGCAAACATCTTCTTCAGGAAGTCTTTGGTTACAATGCGCGGATACCGGTTGTCCCAGTACATGCAGTTCATCAATACTGTCAGGTGGGGGAGGTATTGCTCAAAGTCGTTTTCATACTTTTCAGGGTGGTGGTAATAATCCTGAAGGTCGAAGGGAAGGCCGTCCTTTCGTCGCGAGATATGCCTTTCCCTGAAAACTACCTTGTAGATCACATTGTCGGGTTGTTTGCCATCCTGTTGCAGTTTCAGCAGCTCTTCGGGGCTGATCTCCATCGAAGGCAGGAGGTTTGCGATCTCCTGTGCACCCACCGATACGTTTCCGTAACCGGTAAACCCGATGGTCAGGGGGAGCAGTTCTTTTGGAAGCCCCTTTTCGGCGATCCGGAGTCCCACCACCGAGATGTCTTTTTTGGCCTGTTTGAGCGAAGCATAGTGCCGGGACTGTTTGATCTGCCCGAAGGGATTGGGTGAGATCCCATAGTGGTCCAGCCTTTGCCCCAGGCTCCACAGGGAGTTGATCATGCCTGCCAGACCGGCAAATTTTCCAAAAAAGATCAGACGCTTGCCCTGGTCATCCACAATCCGCTCGTAATCGATGAGGTTACATCCCTGCTCCATCATCTTTTTGAGCATGGGCATATTGTATGGCTGCCCTTTAATCACATGGCTAAAAAACACATAGGTCTTGTCTTTTTCGAATGCTCCGGAAGGGATTTCCTTGACCCCAAACACCACGTCGCAGCCTTTCATGTCGGGGGCTATTCTGGCCCCGGCTTTTTCGTAGTCCTTATCGGGGAATACCCGTTTGGAGGAAGTCTGCACCACCACCCCGAGCCCCTGCTCCCTGGTCAGTTTTTCAACATGATGCGGGGTGATGGGCGCACGCCTTTCCATGGCGTATTTGTCTTCTTCGCGGATGCCGATAACTGCTGCCATTGTTTGCTCTTAATTGAATGTGTAATTGTATTTTTTTGTTTGAAAGGCAAACATAGCAAAAAAAGCCAGTCGGGCATATTGGATTGTGTTTTCAATAGCTTTTTTTTCACAACAAGGCGCAGCCCTGGTCCCGGAACACGGAACTTCTCCTTCAGTAATAAAACCAAATGGTGCGGTAATCACGGATGGTTTCGCCCCTGGCAGCAATTTCTTCCAGGTAGTCGTAAATGGGCACATCCATGTAGTTGTAAGGCGGGATGGGGTGGATATTCTTTTCCCAGGGATGGAATTCATACACCCTTGAGCCGTTGGGCATGATCATGACCAGGCGGTGGTCCTGCCAGGCTCTCAGATGGTTCTTACCAAGCCTGGGTACATTGAACACCGGTTCATCGGTGCGGTCCATGCCGGGCAGCAACCTGGCCTCTTCTTTCATTTCCTGCAGGATACGTGCAATGGGTACCATGTATCTGCGGGTTTCCTCCTTGCCCTTCATATTGAAGGTATAATAGGGATCGATCCCGATGGATTTCAATACCAGCCGCAGCTTGGCCGACTCGAACCGCCTGGAGTTGTCGGAGGTGAACACCTGCTGGTTGTACACCATCATGCCGGCCTTTCGGATGCGGCCAATGGAGTCCATGGCTTCGGGGGTGATCTCATAGGGATGCTGGAAATGGGTGACGACGCTCACCTGCCTTCTGCCGTACTCTATATAAGACGACAACAATTTTATGGTTTCGCTGGTGAACCGCTGGGGCAGGACCACGGGAGTGCGGGTGCCGATGCGGATTCGGTAAATGCTTTTTTTTGCCGCCAGTTCGTCCAGGATGAACTTCAGGCTGTCGTTTCGCATGACCAGGGGATCGCCCCCGGTGATCAGGATATCGCCCACGGCCGGGTTCTCGTCCAGCCACGAAAGGGCTTCCCTGATCTGGGTTTTGGAGGCCATGGCCCCGGGGTCGAGCACCTGGTCGATCTCCCAGTTGCGCTGACAATAAACGCAGATCTGGGCGCAGGTGTTGAAGGGTTTCAAAATGGCGATACCCGGGTAACGCCTGGTGACCAGGTCTACGGGCGAAGTGTCGTGCTCACCCATGAAGTCGAACTGCAACCCCCTGTCGGACTTGTTCTTAACCATTTGTTTTACATAATCGGGAGGAGGGATCACCTGCGAACGGATGGCGTGGTCGTAACCCACATTCAGCTTGTTGTCCATCAGGCTCAGGTAATAAGGGGTGATGCCGAAAGGTAGCTTGTTTTTTGTGGCCAGGGTAATGGCCTCCCTTTGTTCTTCGGTGAGTTCGATGAGGTCGAGCAAAGGCTGTGCATTGCGTATGACGTGCTTCAGCTGCCATTGATAATCCTTCCAATCTGCTTCGGAGGCATCAAAATAATTCAGGATGCGCCTTTTGTTGGCCTTCCGCCATTCAATGACCTGCTCTTCCAGCCCGCTGGGGTATTTGCGGAGGTACTTCTGCATGTTCGAAGAGAGTTCATTGAGTATCTCAGTGCGTGCCTCTGAGGCTTTGCGGCCTTCCATCTGCAGAAAACCGGGGATGCCTTTTTTGGCCTGCCTGGATTCGAAGTAAATGTTCGAACGCCCGTCTATTCCCCTGAAAAGGTTGATAAATTCGAGCAGGAAACCCGGGGAAAGCTGATCACGGAGCTCATCGGTGTGGCCCCTGGCCAGTTTGTGCAGGTAATCGAGGGCAGACACCCCGGTGCGGTATTCGTTTACCGGGCCAATGATGCTTCTGAAAACCCGGATGGCTTCCCTGACGGTTGACTTTTCCAGGATGTGAAGGTCGTTGTCGATCTCGAATATCTTTCTTTCCGATTGTTCGAGGTGGTCGTAGAGCTTTTGCCTGGCCGCTTCGATATCATCTGCTTCGAGCAGCAGGGTGTAGATAGCGGGGTTTGCTTCCCACAGCCGGGAAACATAGGCATCAATGTCTACTTCAAAGCGTGGTTTGACCGTATCGACGGCATCGGTGAAAACATCGTCGATGATGCGCGGTTGCAGCAGGGTGCGTTCGGATCTGGCCATGGGGTTGCCTTTTGCCGGTTTGCTTGCTTTTGTCATGGCCCGGGGATTGGTTCACCGGTAAAAATAGACAAAAAAGCGAACGAAAACCCTTTTTTAACGCTGCTGCAAATACTGCATGCAGTTTTTTTCGATTCGCCGGTTTACGTGGGTTGCGGGAGATCTGACGAAGGTTTCGCCGGTGATGAGTTCAAACAGTTCGATGTAGCGCTCCGATACCTGATGGATGAAATGTTCGGGCATCTCGGGCAAATCTTGCCCCTGCTGGCCCTGGAACCCCTGTTCCATGAGCCATTCCCTGACAAATTCCTTTGAAAGCTGCTTTTGTGGCTGTCCCAGCTGCTGACGTTGCTGGTAGCCGTCGAGATAGAAATACCGGGACGAATCGGGAGTGTGGATCTCGTCGATGAGGTAGATCTTTCCGGCGGCCTTGCCAAATTCGTATTTGGTGTCGACCAGTATCAGGCCGTTTTCCCTGGCCATCTGGCTGCCCCGCTGAAAGAGCTTGCGTGTGTAGTCTTCCAGGAGTTCGTACTCCTTCCGGCTCACCAGCCCCTGTGAGATGATGTCTTCTTTGGAAATGTCTTCGTCGTGCCCGACGGCTTCTTTGGTGGTGGGGGTGATGATGGGCTCGGGAAAGGCATCGTTCTCCTTCATCCCGTTGGGCATGGCCACCCCGCAGATGCTGCGCTGTCCTTTTTTGTACTCCCGCCAGGCATGGCCTGACAAATAGCCCCTGATCACCATTTCGACCTTGAAGGGCTCGCACAGTATCCCGGCCGTGACCATGGGGTCGGGAACGGCCGTTTTCCAATTGGGCACGATATCGGTGGTGGCATCCAGAAATTTGGCGGCGATCTGGTTCAGCACCTGCCCCTTGTAGGGGATCCCCAAGGGCAGTACCACATCGAAGGCCGAGATGCGGTCGGTAACGATCATTAGCATGGTGTCGCCGCCGATAGTATAGACGTCTCTTACCTTGCCCTGGTAATACCCGGTTTGACCGGGAAACTGAAAGTCGGTTTTTATTACTGCGTTCATGTTCGCGGAGGTTTTGGTTTGTTTTCCTTTGTAGTTGGATTTTCTTTTGCCCGGGGTGACTGATCGTAGGCTTCGATGATGCGGCTTACCAGCTCGTGTCTTACCACGTCTTTTTCATTGAGGAATACGAATTCGATTCCCCGGATATTGTTGAGCAATTTGATGGCCCTGAAAAGGCCCGGCAACTGGTTGCGGGGCAGGTCGATCTGGGTGATGTCGCCGGTTATGATGAACCTGGCCGATTTCCCCATCCGCGTCAGGAACATCTTCAGCTGACTCTCGGTGGCATTTTGGGCTTCATCGAGAATGGCAAAGGCGTTGTCGAGGGTCCTGCCGCGCATAAAGGCCAGGGGTGCGATCTCGATGGTGCCGTCTTCGAGATAGACAGAGAGCTTTGCGGGAGGTATCATATCGCGCAGGGCATCGTACAGGGGGCGGAGGTAGGGGTCGAGCTTGTCTTTCAGGTCGCCGGGCAAAAAGCCCAGGTTTTCACCTGCCTCCACCGCGGGCCGTGTGAGTATGATGCGTTTGACCTCCTTGTTTTTCAAGGCCCGCACCGCCAGAGCTACAGCGGTATAGGTCTTGCCTGTACCTGCCGGCCCGATGGCAAAAAGCATGTCGTGATCTTTCAGGCTCTCGACCATGCGGCTCTGATTGGGAGACCGGGCCTTTATGGCGATCCCGTTCTTTCCGTAAAACAGCAGGTCGCTCTTGCGGGATTCTTCGTTGGAAGGATGAACAAATCCATTGTCGCTGGCCATGATCTCCAGGATGTTCTCTTCTGTCAGCTTGCCGAAGCGTTCGTAATGGGCAAGCATCATTTCCATTTTGGAGGCAAAGAAAGCTGTTTCGACATTGTCGCCGATCACAATGAGCTCCTCGCCACGGGCTACCAGGCGTAGCTTGGGGAACATGGTTTTCAGAAGCTGGAGTTTTTCTTCCCTCAGGCCAAGGATATCGGGAGGGTGTATGCCTTCAAATTTGATTGTAATTTCACCCATTAATTCATTACTTTTGACACTGCAAATTAACAACAAATTTGCCAAACCTGATCCGGTTATTTAGGTTTTTGTTGCCGGCAGGCAGGGGAAAAGAAACGCAATTAATGACAATCATTACCCTCACCAGCGATTGGGGCACGGGCAATCATTATGCCGGTGCAGTCAGGGGTGCCCTGCTCAGGCAGTTACCCGGGGCCACCATTGTTGACATCTCGCACCACATCACCTGCTTCGACATCATGCAGGCCAGTTTTGTGATCAAAAATGCCGCACCCCACTTCCCAAAGGGCAGCATCCACCTGATAGGCATCAATACTGAGGGGGGGATCGAGAGCCCGCACATAGCCGCCAGGTATCGCGAACAGTTTTTTGTGGGTGCCGACAACGGTATTTTCTCCCTGCTTTTTGAAGGCGGGGAGGTGGAAGCGGTTGAACTCGATGTGTTGCAGGATACCGATTACTTCACCTTTTCGACCCGTGATGTGTTTGTCAAGGCAGCGGCCCTGCTGGCTTCCGGAAAACCCCTGGCCGATATCGGCAGGCCCTATCCGGCCCTGAATGAGAAGATACCGTTCAGGCCGGTGGCTTATCCCGATAAGATCATCGGCAAGGTGGTATTTATCGACAGTTACGAGAACGTATTTGTCAACATCGACCAGGGCCTGTTCAGGGAAACCGCTAAAGGAAGACGGTTTTTGATCAACTTCCGTTCGCCCGACGACGGCATCAGCCAGCTCAGGGAATCATACCTCGATGTGGTGCCCGGAGAGAAACTGGCGTTATTTGGTTCGACCGGCCTGATGGAGTTGGCTATAAACCAGGGCAAAGCCGCCTCGCTGCTCGGACTGCAGATGAACGACACGGTTTCTGTTGATTTTTTTAATGACTAGCCAAACCACCTATGTGGGCATTGTTTAAGCGGGAACTGAACGGTTTTTTCAACAGCCTGACTGCCTATGTGGTGGTGGCCGTTTTTCTTGTTTCCATCAGTCTTTTCCTTTGGGTATTTCCTGTCGACTACAACATTATCCTGTCAGGGCATGCCAGCCTGGAGGGGCTTTTTGTGCTGGCCCCCTTTGTGTTCCTGTTCCTGGTGCCGGCCATCACCATGCGATTTTTCGCCGATGAGCTGCGCAGCGGCACCATCGAGATGCTGATGACCAAACCGGTGACCGACCTCGGCATCATCATGGCCAAATACCTTGCCGGGGTGGTGCTGGTGGTTGCTTCCCTGCTGCCCACCCTGTTATACCTGCTGACGGTGGTTATCTTTGCCGGCCCTCAGGGGGTGGACATGGGGGGAGTGTGGGGTTCCTACCTCGGGTTGCTGTTTTTGGGAATGGTATTCGTATCGGTCGGGCTGTTCGCTTCTTCCCTGAGCGACAACCAGATCGTTGCCTTCATCACCGGTCTCTTCCTCTGTGGGTTTTTGTTCATTGGCTTTGAACTGCTGCAACCCCTGGCTTTTTTTGGCCGGGGCGCTTACTTTTTGCGTGAACTGGGTCTGTATGCCCACTATACCTCCATGAGCCGGGGGGTGATCGACAGCCGGGATGTGCTGTATTTTGCCGGAGTGATCGTGTTGTTTATTGTCCTGACCAAATTCAGGACAAACACCAGGACCTTCAGGCGTCAAGCCGGTTTGCAGCTAATGGCCGTTTTGTTGCTGGTGGTGGCGGTCAATCTTTTGGGCGGCATACGCTTTGCCAGGTTCGATCTTACCAGCGAAAAACGGTATTCACTCACCAGGGCCACCAGGCAGATGCTTGCCGGCCTGGACGACACTGTGTTTTTCAAGGTATATCTCGAAGGCAACCTGCCGGCCGAATTCCGCCGGCTCAGGAACGAGACCCGGGAGATGCTGGATGAGTTCAGCGCCTACTCCGACCACATCCAGTTTGAGTTTATCAATCCCTCTCAGGTGGGTGGGGGAGACCCCGAACAGGTGCAGCGGCTGTACCGCAATCTGGCAGAAAAAGGCCTGGAGCCTGCCCAGGTACAATTGCGCACCGGCGACGGCACCTCACAGCGGGTGCTCTTTCCCGGGGCACTGGTTTCCTATGGCGACAGGGAGGTGCAGGTGCCCATGACCCTGCTGGAAGATCACCTGGGCTTGTCCATACAGGAGGTGCTCCACAACTCTGTCATGGCCCTTGAATACCGTCTGGCTTCTACCATCCTCAAGCTATCGGCCGATGAGCGGCAGCGGGTTGGTTTTCTGGAGGGCAACGGCGAATTGCCTGCCCGTGAAGTGGCCTCGATAACCAGGTTGCTGGAGGAATTTTACGATGTGCAAAGGGTGGAGCCCGGGGGAGAATTCGACAGGGTTGCCGGGTTCAGGACGCTGATATCGGCCAGGCCCTTGCAGGCTTTTTCCGAAGCAGACAAATTGGTGCTGGACCAATTCCTGATGCAGGGAGGTTCAATGCTGTGGATGATCGATGCCGTTTACGCCGATATGGACAGCCTACGCCAGGCCAATGAAACGATGGGGGCAGCCTGGAACATCAACATGGACGATTTTTTCTTTAAATACGGGGCCAGGCTGAATCCCGTTCTTGTCAAAGACCTGAATGCCGCCCCCTATCCCGTGATTACCGGATACGTGGCCGGCAGGCCACAGATTAACCTGTTGCCCTGGCCCTTTTTCCCTCTCATCACCCCCACCTCCGACCACGGCATCGTGCGAAACCTCAACGTGATCCGCACCGAGTTTATCAGCAGCATCGACACCGTTGGTGCCCCGGGGGTTAAAAAACAAATCCTGCTGAAGACCTCACCCTATTCCCGAATTATGCCCGTACCGGTGCGCATCAGCCTCGACATCCTCGGGCGTCCTGCCGACGAAACCCTCTACCGGGCGCCCCCTCAGCCGGTGGCCGTGCTTCTGGAGGGGGAGTTTGAATCATTGTACCGCCACCGCATCCTGCCCGATGCCCGGTTCCCCGAAGGATTTCGAATCAGGGAGGCCAGCGTGGGTGCTGCGATGATCCTGGTGGCCGATGGCAATCTGGCCCGAAACCAGTTTGGGGCCGAATCAAGGCCACTGCCTGCGGGCTACGACAGGTTCTCAGGGCAGCAGTTCGGCAATGCCGATTTCATCCTGAATGCCGTCAACTACCTCGCCGACGATTCGGGAATCATCGAGGCCAGGGCACGCGACATCCGGTTACGCCTTCTGGATGCCCCCCGGGTAGAACAGCAGCAGACAGCCATCCAACTGGTGAACACTTTGGTGCCTGTGTTGCTGCTTGCCGGCTTCGGGGTGCTGAGGTTGTTGTGGAGAAAAAGGCGATACACAAAATAATGTCCCGCATATGCGCAAGATTAATCCATGGTTGTTTTTTTTGGCCGCCCTGGCCCTGTTTGCCCTGGCCCTGTACCTTGTCTTGTTGCCAGGAAGACCGGCGGAGAGGGAGTTTAGGGTCTCCCCCGGTACTGAGATCGGCCGGGTGGTGATGAGTCCTCCCGAAGGGGAAAGCCTGGTGCTGCAGCGGGGTCCCGGCGGTGAATGGCTGCTGAGCGACCACTACCTGGCCAATGAAGCAGCCCTCAGGGAACTGTTTTCGGCCCTGAGATTTATGGAAGTGCGTCGTCCGGTTCCCATGGCTGGCCGGCAGGAGGTTGCGGCGGGGTTGCAGCGCCGGGGTGTGCTGGTAGAGGTTTACTCAAGGGGCTATTGGCTCGGCTTGCCGGGCAGGCAGGGGATTTTGCCACGGTATCGGAAAGAAAGGGCGTTTTGGGTAGGTGAAAACACTGCCGACGGACTTGCCACCCATATGCAGCTGAGAGATGCTGCCACCCCGTTCGAGGTGCATGTTCCCGGAGCCCATGGCGGGCTGCAGGGGGTGTTTGTCACCGACAAACACCTTTGGCGCGATCCGGTGATCATCGACCTGGGCCCTGATCAGCTTCAGAAGATACGTGCCGGCTTCGCTGCTACCCCGGCACAATCCTATCGCATCATGCGCTCGGGCCAGGAGTTTCTGCTGTTCGATCGCGATGGGCTGCAGCTGGACCCTGCCGGCATCAGCATGGTCCACCTGGGGCGTTTCCTGAATTCCTTTACGGGGCTTTATTACGAACGGCTGATCCCCGGATCGGCCACCCAACCGCCTGCCGATCTCATTGGGGAAGTACCTTTTCTGAGGCTTTGGGTTGAGGATACAGCCGGCAGCGAACGCCTGCTGAAGTTTTACCTCCGCCGCGCCACCGCCGACGGGTCTCTGGTGTCGGCCTATCGCAAATACGATCCAAACCGCTTCTACCTGCAGCTTGACCATGGGGATTTTGCCCTGGCACAGTATTATGTTTTTCAGCGCATTATGCGCCCGTTGTCGTATTTTTTACAAAACAACGACCAGTGAGGAAAAAATTTAAGGCAAAAGCGCAAAAACGGATGGGAAAGCAGGCTCAATTTTTAATAAAAAACTATCTTTGCTCTTTGCCGTTCATTGCATTGTACAGGCTACCCCAACAGCTTACCCCATAAGGCCGGCTGCGGAGCTGCGGGAAATGGCCGATGGAGTTTTTCATTTTTAAACCAGTAAACACATGAAGTTTATCGTATCCAGCTCATTGTTGCTTAAGCAACTGCAGGCCATCAGCGGAGTGCTCAGCGCCAACAACACCCTGCCTATTTTGGATAATTTCCTGTTTGAACTGTCCGATTCCCAAATCCTTTTATCGGCATCTGACCTGGAAACCACCATGACTTCCCGTATCAATGTAGACATGGCCGAAGGCGAAGGCAGCGTGGCCATCCCGGCCAAGATACTGCTGGATACCCTCAAGACCTTTTCCGACATACCCGTTACCCTGGATATTGACCAGAAGAATTTCGGGGTAACCCTGGTGGCCGGAGAGGGTAAATACCGGCTTGCCGGACAGAACGGCGACGAATACCCCCAAGTGCCCCCCATCGAGGAGGCCGATTCGATTTCCATCAACTCCGATATCCTCTATCAGGCCATTTCCAAAACCATTTTTGCGGCCAGCAACGACGACCTGCGGCCGGTAATGGCCGGGGTTTTCTGCGAATTGTCGGCGGAAGGGACCACCTTTGTGGCCACCGACGCCCACAAACTGGTCAAATACCACCGGCAAGACGTAAAGTCGGAAGAAACGGCCAGCTTTATTTTGCCCAAGAAACCACTGAACCAGCTCCGGCACATACTGGCCCAGGACGATGCCCCGGTCCGGATCGATTACAGCGATACCAACGCCCGCTTCAGCTTCAAAAACATCATCATGACCTGCCGTCTGATTGAGGGAAGGTATCCCAATTATTCGGCGGTCATCCCATCGAACAATCCCAACAAGATGACGGTCGACCGTCAACCTTTCCTGAATTCCATCAAAAGGGTCAGCATCTTTTCCAACCAGACCACCTACCAGGTAAAATTCAGGATCGCGGGCAGCGAACTCATCCTCACGGCCGAAGATCTGGATTACAGCAATGAGGCCAAGGAAAGGCTGGAATGCCATTATGAGGGCGGCGACCTGGAGATCGGGTTCAACAGCAAGTTTATGGTCGAGATGCTCAACAACCTCGACACCGACCAGGTCATGCTCGAAATGTCCGAACCCAACCGTGCAGGCCTGATCACTCCCGTGGGCAACGAAAACGCCGACGAAGACATCCTGATGCTGGTGATGCCGGTCATGCTGAACGCTTAAGGCCGGGTCGCCTGCGGCAGTTGGCAGAAACTCTCCCCCGGCTCAGGCCCACTGAGAGAGTTCGAGCCAGCGGTCGCCTTTTTTCTCAAGCAGTTGTTCTATCTCCTGGAATCTTCTGGATGCCTCCGTGATTTCTGACGCATCAAGGCTTCCCTGGTTCATCTTTTCCAGCAGCAGGTTTTTTTCGCTTTCGAGGCTGTCGATGGCTGCCTCCAGGGCTTCAAACTCTTTTTGTTCCTTGTAGCTGAGCTTCGTTTTTTCTTTGGGTCCGCTGCGATGGGTGGCGGCTGCCGGGGTGGGTTGTGCAGCTTTTTTTTGCGACGACCCCAGGGTTTTGCGCTGGTTCCGGTAGTCGGTGTAATTCCCGGGAAAGTCCTTGATATCGCCCGGGGCCCTGAAAACAAACAGGTGTTCTACCAGGCGGTCGATAAAATACCTGTCGTGAGATACAATGATCAGACAACCCGAAAACCGCAGCAAATAATCCTCCAGCAGGTTCAGGGTCGGGATGTCGAGATCGTTGGTGGGTTCGTCGAGTATGAGGAAGTTGGGGTTCTTCATCAGCACCGTCAGCAAGTATAGCCGGCGTTTCTCTCCCCCGCTGAGTTTCTCCACCCTGTTGTTGTGCATCTGGTTGGGGAAGTTGAAATACCTCAGAAACTGTGGGGCGCTCATCCAATGGTCTTTTCCCATACGGATGCGTTCGGCAATGTCGGTTATGACCTCGATCACCTTTTTGTTTTCATCTACCTGCAAGCCTTCCTGTCGGTAATACCCGAAATGGATGGTATCGCCCGTTGAGATCTCTCCCTGTTCGGGCATGATGGCACCGGTGATCAGGTTTAGCAGGGTGCTTTTCCCTGTGCCGTTGGGCCCTACGATGCCGGTACGCTCTCCCCGCTTGAACACATAGGAGAAATTGTCCACCACCTTGAGCCGGTCGAACGATTTGCTCACTCCCGAGAGTTCGAGGATCTTTTTTCCCAGTCGCTTCATGTCCATTCTGATCTCTCCCGGGCTCCCCTCACGGGACTTGTCGGCTTTTTCCTCGAGTTTCTCAACACTCTGTATGCGGGCCTTCGACTTAGTAGTGCGCGCAGGAGGCGAACGCTGCATCCACTCCCTTTCCTTTCGCAGCAAGTTGGCCGTCTTTTCGGCCTGTGCAGTGTCTGCCTTTTGCCTGGCCTGCTTCTTTTCGAGGTAATTGGCATAGTTCCCCCGGTAAGTGTGGAGTTGCCCGTCCTCAAGCTCAACGATCTGGTTGCATACCGCATCCAGGAAGTAACGGTCGTGGGTTACCATCAGCAGGGTTGTCTTCTGCCGCGACAAATGGTCTTCCAGCCATTCGATCATTTCCACATCCAGGTGGTTGGTGGGCTCGTCGAGCAGAATAAAATCGGTTTCCTGTATCAGAATCCTGGCCAGTGCCAGCCGTTTGAGCTGTCCGCCCGACAATTGTTCGGTTCGGGCTTTCATGTTGCCGATATCCAGCCGGCTCAGCACCTGTTCGACGCGGTACTCATAGTCCCAGGCCTGCAGGGCGTCCATGCGTTCGATGAGCTGTTGCAGCCGCTGCTCCCTTTCGGCCGCGTCTAAACCTGTGTCTGCTGTGTCGCGGATAAACTCTTCGTACTCCCTGATGGTCCTGTTTCTCTCGTTGTCGTCCGAAAGCAGGGTCTGTGACACCGTCATCTCCGGATCGAATTCCGGTTCCTGTTGAAGGTAGGCCATTCGCAACCCCTTCATATAGGTGCATTGTCCCGTATCGGGCTGATCGACCCCGGCAATGATGTTCAACAGGGTGGTTTTCCCGCTGCCATTTCGGGCGATCAGAGCCACTTTCTGCCCCTGGGAGATACTCAGTGAGATCTGGCTGAACAATGCCTTTTCTGAGTAGGCTTTGCTGACCTCCCGAAGCTGGATGTAGTTGAGGGGCTCCATACCTGTGTATGCTTTTTTGTTTTCCGTGACTTTACTGTTTCGGCCCCCGCTTCTGACCCGGGAGCCTGGCTCAAAGATAGTGGGCCGGGGGCAAAAAATAAAACAGCGGGACCGGAAATTTGTCCGCTCCCGCTGTTTTATTTTTTGGTGGGCTGTTCTTACCTATTTGTTCTTCACATAGGTGTCGAACCAGTCGATCCACTCCCGGTGCATATGCAGTACCGATTCTCTGGCCCGGTAGCCGTGGCTTTCGTGGGGCAGCATCACCAGCCTGACGCTGGCGCCGTGCCCACGCAGCGCATCGTAATATCGCTCGCTTTGCATGGGGAAGGTCCCGGAGTTGTTGTCGTCGCTTCCATGGATCAGCAGCATGGGTGTTTCCATGTTGTGGGCGTGCATAAAGGGCGACATAGTGTGATAGATGTCGGGGGCCTGCCAGTAAGTCCTTTCTTCGGCCTGGAAACCGAAAGGGGTCAGGGTACGGTTATAGGCTCCGCTGCGGGCCACCCCGGCTGCGAACAGGTTGCTGTGGCTAAGCAGGTTGGCCGTCATGAAGGCACCGTAAGAGTGTCCTGACACCCCTACCCGCTCCGGATCGGTCACTCCCATATCAACCAGGGCGTCGATGGCTGCCTGCGCATTGGCCACCAGTTGTTCGACAAAGGTGTCGTTGGGTTCGGTGTCGCCCACGCCCAAAATGGGGAATGCAGCGTTGTTGAGTACGGCATATCCCTGGGTGGCCAGCATGACAATGGAGGTGGCTCCCAAACGGGTGTAGGTATAGGGCGAACCGGTAACCTGCCCGGCTCCGTCGGCAGTGAGAAACTCCCGGGGGTAGGCCCAGAGGATGGTGGGCAGGGGATCATCTGTTCCGGGCCGGTATCCGGGGGGCAGGAAGAGTTCGCCAGACAAGGGAATGCCGTCGTTGCGCTCATAATGGATCATCTCCTTGTGCAGCTCCCGCAATTGCGGGAAGGGCTCGGGAAAGTGGGTGATCTGGGTGAGGCGGTTGCGCCTCAGGTCGCGAACGAAGAAGTTGGGGTGCTCATCTACCGACTCCCTGCGGGTGATTACGCTGGGGCGGTCGGGGTCGATAATGCGCACGGGAAGCTCATACCAGGGAGACTCGCTGCGCCACAGGCGGTTGGTTGCGCCCGAGTTGAGGTTGTATTCGTCCACAAAGGGCCGGTTGCCCTCGGGAGAGGCACCCATGCCGATCAAAAAGGCATTCCTCCCGCGGCGGTCAAGCATCAGCACCGAGCGGCCGTATTCGTTGGTGCGTGTTTGCAGGGTGCCGGGGTCGCCGTAACGGTCTTCGGCCGACCTTTCCTGGAGCAGGATCAGGCCACGGGCCGGCTCGGTGGGGTGGAAAGAGCTCATGCGTGCCATCCGGGTGGCACGCCAGAACTCGTTGACCAGGGCCATGTCGTCGCGGGCCCAGGTAATGCCTGAAAAACGGTAGGTGGTCTTGATGCCGGCCATCGGTTCGCCGGTGAAGGGGGCTTCCAGGTAAAATACCTGGTCGCGGTATTCGGCCTCTGCCGAGGGGTCGCCGCCGTCAAGGGCCTCAACCCAGTAAATGGAGGCAGGGGCATCGTTGCGCCAGGTGATGCTGCGCGGGCCCTCGCGGGTGGCCCCGAAGCCCTGGGGCATCTCTTCGAGCAGGGGGATATCGGCCAGTATCCTTACCGGGTTGCCGTTGATGTCGATCAGTTCGATGCGGTGGGCAAAGCGGCTGAAGGGCACAATATAGGAATAGGGTTTCTGAAGCGTGGTCAGGCGGATGTACCTCCCGTCGGGCGATACGTTGAAACTCCAGATGGCCGCGGCTTCGCTGATGGGCTCGCTGTTGCCCTGCATATCGGTGCGGTAGAGCCTGGCCATGGTGTAATAATCGAAAATGGCCTCGTCGTAGGCATCGCTGATCAGGTCCTGGAAGGTACGTACCGCGGCCCGGCGCCCGAGGCTCTCCTGGGTGATGGGCCCGCTGGCCACTCTCGGACGCGAGGGGTGTGCACCCCTGTCGCTAAGGATGGCTTTGTACACGATGGTCTGGTTGTCCGAAAGCCAGTTAAAGGTGTTCCCCACCACATCATTGATCACAGGGGCTGTCAGCCGGCTTGCATTGGCTGTAGCCACATTAACTACCCACAGTTCGATGCCGGTATCGGCCGTATGGGTAAAGGCGATCTTTGAGCCGTCGGGCGACCAGGAAATACTCCTGATGCGGGGATTGACGGGCAGCCCGCTAACTTCGCGAAGGTTGCCGCCGTGGATGTCAATCAGCGACAAACCGGTGTTGTGGCCTGTACGGCTGGGACCATTGGTCCGGGGGTCGAAGCGGATGCCGCCGAGCCGCAGTTCT
>SL_3KL_010_SEDDRAFT_10001139_pt1 | contig 23810 bp, 20 predicted proteins | sample SodLakKL_010_SED_2_FD_10381 | JGI IMG/M metagenome (IMG submission 10381) | reverse complement strand
ATGCCCGCTGGCAGATATCCGATCCCCTCCAGTTTTTTATCAGGCTCAGGGATGAGAGGTCGGGCCAGTCCAGGCTCGATGATATCCTTGACGGGGAGACAAGAAACGCAATTGCCAGTCACGAACTGATTGACCTCGTGCGGTCCACCAACCGGGAACCTGAGGTTTACGACGAGTACCTTGAAGATATAGAGACTCTGGATGAAATATCTGTCGGCAGAGAGAAGATTGAGGCCCTTATCCTCGAAAGAGCAAATGAGAGGACTTCCGATCTGGGAATCAGGGTGCTGGATTTCCGTTTTAAAAGAATGAACTATGTTGAAGAGGTAAGGATAAGGGTCTTTGACAGGATGATAAGCGAAAGGAACAGGATAGCCGACCAGTTCAGGTCTGAGGGCGAAGGTGAAGCCAGAAGGATAGAGGGTGAAAAGGAAAGAGACCTTGCACAAATACAATCCGAGGCCTTCCGCGAAGCTGAAGGCATCAGGGGACGGGCAGATGCTGAGGCTACATCCATATATGCCAATGCATACAACAGGAACAATGCAAGCAGAGATCTATATTCATTTCTACGATCTATGGAAACCCTGGAGAAATCATTCGACGGTAAGACCAGCCTCATTTTATCGACCGACAGCGAGCTGTTTAATTATCTGAAAAGAATGGATAATTAAAACCCTTTTTAATCAGCAACTTACATCGTCAGACTATCCGACCACGCAAGATACACCCTGGATAAGGGCCGGCAGCGTTTTAACGTGCCGGCCCTGTTTATTGGAGATGACGGCTTATATTGCCTAAAGTTTATAAATCCAAGGAGATACGATTAAAAAAATGGCCGTCAGGGTGCCTAATGGATACTGGAAAAATATTTCATAAACTGAGAACGCTCATAAACGGAAGGATCCGGTATTTTCCTGTAGCTCATCTTTCCGCAGAATTCATCAACTGACCCGAATCCCTTCTTCTTCATCCAGTCCTCCAGCCCCCTTAACAGATTAGTCATTTCACTGATCCCGTTCTTATATAGAAGTGAACATACCTGAACGGTTTTTGCACCAGCCAGCAACTGTTTTACAACAGCTTCCCAGCTGTGGATTCCTGTTGATGCTGAAATATCAACCAGTCCGACTTTATCTGAGACGAGAGCCGTCCATCTCAGAACATGACGAAGATCTGAAGGATTACTAAATACATCGGCAGATGAAAGTTTCATCCTGTCAATATCAATATCAGGTTCATAAAACCTGTTAAACATCACGACACCCTTTACGCCCAGTGCATAAAGCCGGTCGACCACAGCAAGCACATTGGTGAAGTGGTTACCCAGTTTCATCACAACAGGTATTTTTACAATAGCGGTCACCTTCTTTGCTATATCAAAATAAATTTTCTCGATATCTGCCGAAGAACTGAACTTGTCTACAGGAATAACAAAAACATTCAGTTCAAGTGCATCTGCGCCTGCATCTTCAATCCGGCGGGAAAACCCGACCCAGTCACTTGCAGATATGCAGCTAACACTCGCAATCACAGGAATTGAAACACTCTTCTTTGCCTCTCCAATAAGGTTGAGGTAGTTTTCGACCGAATTACTTTTTGTATAATTCCTTATGTAATCCTCCGCCTCCGGATAATCATGATTCATTATCAGACTCCCGGTTTCATAATTGATCTGTTCTTCAAAAAGTGATTTAAGAACAACAGCAGCGGCACCGGTCTGTTCTATCGACATTACTTTGTCTGCTGTAGCTGTAAGACCTGAACTGGCAACAATAAGCGGGTTTCTCAATGTCAACCCCACATAATTTACTTCAAGATTAGGCATGATAAAATTATATAATTAATTATTTCTCTCGCCAAAAATAAGACTTCCTATCCTTACCATTGTGCTTCCCTCCTCTGCCGCAATCCTGTAATCACCTGACATTCCCATAGACAATTCATTAAACAGGGGGTCTGCCGGGAAAAATGTATTCCTTATCACTTCAAACAACCCGGCAAGGATGCGAAACTCAGACCTGATCAGGTCCTGGTCATCTGAAAAGGTAGCCATCCCCATCAATCCCCTTATCCTTGTCCACTTAAACTCATCCGGTGAAAATTCCTTTAAGAAACTCATAACCTCTTCGTCAGAAAAACCAAATTTACTTTCCTCAAGGGCTATATGTATCTGAAGGAGACAATCAATTACCCTTTTATTCTTTTTCGCCTCCTTATTAATAGTTTTCAGTAGTTTTAATGAATCTACCGAATGTATTAATGAGACAAAAGGAGCAATAAATTTCACCTTGTTCGACTGAAGATGGCCTACCATATGCCACTCAATATCGCCCGGAAGTGCCTGCTTCTTCGAAACAAGCTCCTGAACTTTATTTTCTCCGAAGAGCCGGTAGCCAGATTCATAGAGCTTCATAATCTCATCCGGAGTTCTTGTTTTTGATATTGCAACAATTTTAACTTCTGATGGAAGCTCAGCCGACAGTTTTTTTATATTCTCAGTTACATCCATGTCAAATCAGTCCAGCATATGTACCACCAGTCCGCTTCTCAGCTTTGGTTCAAACCATGTTGTCTTGGGTGGCATAATATTACCGGTATCAGATATATCCATCAATTGTTTCATGGTTACCGGGTAAAGAGCAAATGCCGCCTTCATCTCTCCGCTGTCAACTCTTTTTTTCAGTTCCTGCAATCCCCTGATTCCTCCGACAAAATCCACTCTTTTATCCGTTCTCAGATCCTTTATTCCCAGTATCCGGTCAAGTACCAGACCTGACAAGACTGTAACGTCAAGACATCCTATCGGGTCATTATCATCAAAGGTACCTTTCCTTGCAGTAAGTGAGTACCAGTTCCCTCCAAGATACATAGAGAAATTATGCAGACGGTCCGGCCGATAGATCTCATTCCCCTTCTCCTCTATAACAAACACTTCATTTAGTTTTTCTATGAATCCCTCTTCACTAAGCCGGTTCAGATCGCGTACCACACGATTATAATCTATAATTCTAAGTTGATTATCGGGAAAATGGACGGCCAGAAAGTAATTATACTCCTCATCTCCCGTATGATCAGGGTTAGCAGCTTTTTTCTCATTTCCTACAAGTGCTGCTGCTGCTGTTCTGTGATGCCCGTCCGCAACATAGGTGTATGTCACTTTCGCAAAAAGTCTTATCAGCTCACCGGTAACTTCCCTGTCTTTAATAACCCAGAAATGATGTCCTATACCATCGGATGCTGTAAAGTCATAAACCGGATCATTGGTTTCTGTATATGATGCAATTATCTGGTCAATATCCGGCACTGCCCGGTATGTAAAAAACACAGGCTCCATATTTGCATTTGTGACCCTGACATGCTTCATTCTGTCTTTTTCTTTCTCCTTCCTGGTGAGTTCGTGTTTTTTGATCCTGTCATTCATATAGTCCTCTATACCCGCACATCCGACAAGTCCATATTGTCGCCTGCCATCCATTGTCTGGGCATAGATATAAAGACACTCCTCTTCTTCCTGAACCAGCCAGCCATTAGCCCTGAATTTTTCAAAATTATTCTTTGCAGTTTCGTATACAATATTGTCGTATTCTCCCGTGCCAGGCGGACAATCAATTTCAGGCTTAATAATATGCAGCAATGAAAATTTATTATTACCTGCCTCCTCCCGTGCCTCGTCTGAATTGAGCACATCATAAGGTCTTGATGCAAGGTCTTTTGCTATCTGAACGGGTGGTCGCAACCCTTTAAAAGGTTTCAGTATGGCCATATTCTCTATTTGGTTTTCAGAATTATAAAAAGGCAGACTTATCGCAGTTAAGTCTGCCTGCCCTGAATACATTACAAATTTACCTGGTAAGTATTGTCGCCATCTTTAAGGAAACCCACAATTTGCCGTGCGGCAGCTATGCCGGCATTGATATTCGCTTCAGAAGTTTGCGCACCCATCTTTTTGGGAGTAAAAAAGAATCTGCCAGGGTACCTTTCTGCTATCTCATTTACACAATCAGGTGCAACATCTGATATATATATAAAGTCGGGCCTTTCTGAAAACATCTTTAAGAGTGAATCTTCATCTATTACCTCTTTTCTGGCTGTATTGACAAGTCTGGCCTTTTCCGGCATCTTTGCAAGGAGCTCAAAATTTATCGATTTTATGGTATCCTCATAAGCAGGAATATTAACCGACACATATTGACAAATACTATAAAGCTCCTCTGCCGAATCAACACATTTCATTCCGGCATATTCAAATGCGGATTTTTCAATATACGGATCAAATCCATAGACCTCCATGCCAAATCCCAGGGCTACTTTAGCTACATGCCTGCCAACATTACCACATGCATGCACTCCAAGCCTTTTGCCCCTCAATTCAGTTCCTGATGTACCATTAAACTGATTCCTTGCCATATAAACCATCAATCCCAGTGCAAGTTCTGCAACTGCATTTGAGTTCTGCCCTGGCGTGTTCATTACAACAATTCCTTTATCCGAGGCTGACACAAGATCAACATTATCATAACCGGCCCCTGCCCTTACAACAATTTTCAGGTTATCAGCCGCAGCTATTACCTCTTTTGTAACCAGATCACTTCTTACTATCAGTGCTTCGGCATCTATGACTGCCTTTTTGAGATCTCCCTGGTCCTTATAGTTCTCAAGCAAAACCATTTCGTACCCTGCCTCATCCAAAACATCCAGGATCCCCTGAACTGCCAGTTTTGCAAAAGGTCTTTCGGTGGCTACCAATATTTTTTTCTTCATCTGAACAAGAATAAATTAAGTTTATTAAGTCTGTTTTTATTGTAATCCGGATTTCGTTTACGATCAGGATTGCTAACCGTTGGTATTTTCAAATTCCTTCATCACTCCAATAAGAGCCTCAACACTTTCAACCGGAAGGGCATTATAGATAGAAGCTCTGAAACCGCCAACTGACCGGTGTCCCTTTATTCCAATCATACCTCTGGATTGCGCAAATGCCAGGAAATCACCTTCAAGCTCCTTATATTCATCTTTCATCACAAAACACACATTCATTACAGAGCGTGATCTCTTTTCAGCAGTTCCTGTGAAAATTCTGCTTTTATCAATTGCATCGTAAAGCATGCCGGCCTTTTTAAGATTAATTCTTTGCATTTCAGAAACGCCTCCCAACTCTTTAAGCCATTTGAGAGTTTCCCTTACTGTGAATATCGGCAGACAGGGTGGAGTATTGAACATTGAGCCATTCTCAATATGGATGCGATAATCAAGCATGGATGGAATAGTACGTTCTACATTGCCAAGGATATCTTTCCTGACAACTATAAATGATACACCGGCAGGACCAAGATTCTTCTGTGCTCCACCGTAAATAATCCCGTATTTCGATACATCAACTGGACGGCTGAATATATCGGATGACATATCAGCCACCAGGGGAACAGGACAATCTATATCCTCACTTATCTCTGTCCCGAATATGGTATTATTGGTTGTTATATGAAAATAATCAGCATCGGCCGGTATTTCATAATTTTCCGGAATGTAACTGAAATTCTTGTCGGATGATGAACCTGCTATCACAACCTGACCGAAATTCTTTGCCTCTTTGATTGCCTTCTTGGCCCAGGTACCTGTTTCCAGATATGCGGCCTTTTTCTGAAGCAGATTATAGGGTACCATACAAAACTGCATGCTGGCTCCTCCTCCCAGAAACAAAACCTCATATCCTTCAGGTATATTAAGGATCTCTTTGAATAGTACCACAGTTTCGTCCATAACCGCCTGAAAGTCTTTTCCCCGGTGGGAGATCTCCATTACAGACAGGCCAATTCCATTAAGATCAAGTACGGCCTCTGCTGTACTCTCAATTACTTTGCGAGGCAGGATGGAAGGGCCTGCGCTAAAATTATGTTTCTTCATTGACAGATATTTTAATTGGTTTAGTTTTGGTATTTTTCTGCAAATTGCAAATAATTTCGCAAAAACAATCCGGTTTTTATAACTGTTTTNTAACAGGATTGAAATCTGATTGAGATTTTCACCTCAATACCATTTATGTTCAACAAGCATATGGTCCTTAAGAACCGGTACTGCACAAGTACTGTCAGGGGTATAGCAATACTCCATCACATCATCCAGTCCCAGTTTTTTCAGTCTGTGACGATGTGCCGCCTTTTCCATAAAGCCGGTAATATCCATTTTGGCTATTTTCCATAATTCCATCGCTGCAACAGAAGCATCACATTTAGTATAAAACCGGCCGGTTCCGATCAGAATATCTGACAATGCTCCGGAAAACAGGGTGTCTTCAAGGTTATACCTGTTCTTCCACCCGGCGCACAATATCAACACATCAGAATCCTTCTCCCTTAGCCAGGAAGCAAGAGCCGACTGATTGATAAATGCTCCTATGGCAACATGCTTTGCTCCGGAAGCCATCCTTATTGCCTGGGTACCATTGGTTGTGCTGTAAACTATTGTCTTTCCCCTTACCTGCCCGGGATGAAAATTAAACGGAGAGTTTCCAAAATCGGCAAAGTCAAGTACTTCACCATCCCTTTCAGCAGCAACCAGGTACCCCCTATTTTTCAATTCCCGGGCCTCTTCAAGATCGGCTACGGGTATCAGATTTTTAACTCCATTTTCAAAAGCGGCACATATAGCAGTTGTTGCCCTCAGAATATCCGTAACAACTACTATGGCATTGTCATTACGGTAATAAGAGTAAAGGGCAGGAGAATAGCAAACTTCAATTCTGTTTTTTCCTACATTATTCATCGTACAAATCTTTTCCGGACCATTTACCTGACATATAATCCTTACACGGAAGAAACCGGCTATTTGCCGGCTTTATAAATCGGAAACCTGACAATTCCTGCTTTCAACCTCTTATTCCTGATAAGGATATTTATTTCGGTCCCTTCCTTTGCAAATGCAGAATTAACATAACCCATTCCAATTCCCTTATTCATCATAGGCGACATTGTCCCCGATGTCACCCTGCCTATTACATTTCCACTGTTATCTTCTATCTCGTAACCATTACGGGGAATTCCTTTCCCATCCAAAACAAATCCAACCAGCTTTCTTTCAGTCCCGTTGTTTTTCTGTTTCAAAAGGAATTCTCTGTCAATAAAATCATTATCATCAACAAACCGGGTGATCCACCCAAGACCAGCCTCAATTGGTGAGGTTGTTTCGTCAATATCATTTCCATAAAGACAGAATCCCATTTCAAGTCTCAGAGTGTCCCTTGCACCAAGGCCCGCGGGCTTAACTCCGAATTCCATTCCTGCCATAAATATTGCTTCCCATAATGCGGGTCCAGACTCGTTAGATATATAGATTTCACAGCCACCGGAACCGGTGTACCCTGTAATTGATAAAACAGCATCATGAATTCCTGCGATTTCTGTCTTTTTGAAGGTGTAAAATTTCATATGCTCAACGGCTTCGCCGGTCAGTTTTTGTATTATCTTCATTGCAAAAGGCCCCTGAACGGCAAGCAAGGCTATCTCGTCCGAAGCATTATACAGATCCGTTCCAACCTCCAGGCCATGTTTCTTTGAATGCTTCACACACCAGTTCCAGTCTTTTTCAATATTTGAAGCATTTACAACGAGCATATATGTCTCACCGTCAAATCTGTATACCAGGAGGTCATCAACAATTCCACCCCTGCCATTGGGAAAACAGGTGTACTGTACCTGACCATCAGTCAGTCTGTTAATGTCATTGCTGGTTATATACTGGAGAAACGAAGCTGCCCTGGGCCCCTTAACCCAGAATTCACCCATATGTGAAACATCAAAAACCCCGGCCTTATTACGAACCGCAGAGTGTTCATCATTGATGCCGGTATACTCAACAGGCATATTATATCCTGCAAAAGGCTGCATTCTTGCACCCAGTTTAATGTGCATATCAGTAAATGCGGTACTTTTCATTGTTATTACTTTTTGATTTAAAACAGACCCTCAAATGTACATGAATTTTTTTTATCCGAAAATACACACAGACGGATGAAAAAATCGACCGCAGGTCAATTACTCATGCTTAATTCAGTACTCCCGCAGAAGACAGCATCAGTTATTAAGAATGAAATTATTTCCACTTACTTCATTTATATGACAGATAGTGGGATCGGTATAAAAAAAATCATTACTTTTATAATAATAAATTACAAAAATTATTCAAACCGCATTAACTTCATGACTTCCGGTATTGTAAAACTAGATTATCTAAATGAAATGTCCGGTGGCGATAAATCGTTAATACTGGAGATGATTCAGATTTTCAATTCAGAGGTACCGGGATATGTAAAGCTCATGGAAGAACTTTTAAAGGAAAATAACCTGGAAGCCCTCGGAAAACTTGCGCACAAAGCAAAAGCATCAGCTTCAATAATGGGAATGAAGAATGTTGCAGAAGACCTTAAGGAGCTGGAAAGATTAACAAATAAGGAGATAAACCTTAAACTGATCCAATCATATGTAAAAACAATAAGCGGGCAATTCATGTCGGCAACGGAAGAATTAAAAATGATTGCAAAAACACTTTAAAAATTCAGACATGTTAAAATCAGAAATCTCAGATGGTATTATAATATGTTCGTTCAGACACAGTGATAAATTAAACAGCGTTAATTCTGATAAGTTTAAAAGGGAGATCGGTGAATATCTTGCCACCCCGGGAACAATGCTTATTCTTGACCTGTATAAAATTAATTTTATTGACAGTTCAGGATTCGGAGCACTTCTGTTTGCACACAGGCTTGCCGGAAACAATTCCTGCCAGCTTCGTTTTTGCAATATCCGTCCGGCTGTAATGAAATCTTTCAAAATATTGCAGCTTGACAAGGTATTCGTAATCCGTAAGACCCCGGAAGAATGCCTTGATACCTTTTCATGAACAATTACTCCCCTTTACGGGGAAAAACAAGGAATTCAGGCTAAGGTGTATCAGTTTGAAAACACCATGCCTGAACCATTACTGTTAACATCAACTACAAGTGTTTTGTCGCGTTCTACTTTTCCCGAAAGGATCTGTTTTGAAAGTTCATTCAGAAGATATTTCTGGATAACCCTCTTTACCGGCCTGGCACCATATTGCGGATCAAATCCCAGCTTACCAAGAAATTCCAAAGCATTATCAGTGATTTCAATATTCACCTGATTTGTTGCAAGCATTTTAATTACCTGGTTCAGTTGCAAACGCACAATCTGCTTAATCTCATTCTCAGACAAAGGTTTGAACATTATTATATCATCTATGCGATTGAGGAATTCAGGTCTTATAGTCTGTTTCAGCAACTCAAGTACTTGTGATCTGGATTTTGCAAACATTTCATCTCTGCCCAGTCCGTTGAGTTTCTCGTAATTTTCCTGAATTATCTGAGAACCCACATTGGATGTCATTATGATAATTGTATTTTTGAAATTCACCAGTCTTCCCTTATTGTCCGTAAGCCTTCCGTCATCAAGCACCTGAAGGAGGATATTGAAAACATCAGGATGTGCCTTTTCTATCTCGTCAAGCAGGATCACAGAATAAGGCTTTCTTCTGACAGCTTCGGTAAGCTGACCACCCTCTTCATAACCAACATAACCCGGAGGTGCTCCGATCAGTCTTGAAACCGAATGCCGTTCCTGGTATTCAGACATATCAATACGTGTCATCAGGTTCTCATCGTCAAAAAGAAATTCTGCCAGTGCCCTTGCAAGTTCTGTTTTTCCGACACCTGTCGTACCAAGAAATATGAATGACCCGATCGGCCGTTTTGCATCCTGCAGTCCTGCTCTGCTTCGTCTGACCGAATCGGCTACCGCCTCAAGGGCTTCATCCTGTCCCACTACCCTTTTATGAAGTTCATCCTCCAGTAAAAGCAGTTTTTCCCTTTCACTCTGAAGCATTCTGGCTACGGGTATGCCTGTCCACTTTGAAACTATCTCTGCAATATCCTCAGAATCTATCTCTTCCCGTATAAGTGCATTCTCTCCCTGTTTGGCATGCAATTCCTGCTGAAGTTTTTCAATTTCCCCCTCTGCCTCCTTTATCCTGCCATACCTTAGTTCTGCAACTTTTCCGTAATCACCCTGTCTTTCTGCCTGTTCAGATTCAATTTTCATATTCTCGATTGATTCTTTAAGTCGCTGAATATTATTTATAACCTCACGCTCATTCTCCCATCTTGCCCTCAGTTTATTTTTTTCTTCATTCAGGTTTGCAAGTTCCCTGGAAAGCTCTGATTCCTTTTTCCGGTCGCCTTCCCTTTTTATAGCTTCCCGTTCAATCTCAAGTTGTTTTATCCTTCTTTCAATCTCATCAATATTCTCGGGCACAGAATTCATCTCAAGTCTGAGTTTTGAAGCAGCTTCATCAATCAGGTCGATGGCCTTGTCAGGCAGAAAGCGGTCGGTGATATACCTTTGTGAAAGCTCAACTGATGCAATTATCGCATCGTCCTTAATCCTTACTTTATGATGGGTTTCGTAACGCTCCTTCAAGCCTCTTAGTATGGATATCGCACTCATCACATCAGGTTCATTAACCATAACGATCTGAAAACGGCGTTCAAGAGCTTTGTCCTTTTCAAAATACTTCTGGTATTCATTCAGAGTGGTGGCTCCGATAGCCCGTAGCTCTCCTCTTGCAAGCGCAGGTTTAAGAATATTAGCTGCATCCATTGCGCCTTCACTTTTTCCTGCCCCAACCAGGGTATGAATCTCATCGATGAACATTACGATTTCACCAGCTGCAGAGATGACCTCCTTTACAACCGCTTTCAACCTCTCCTCAAATTCACCCTTATATTTGGCACCGGCGATTAATGCTCCCATATCAAGCGAGTAGACCTGTTTTGTTTGCAGATTTTCGGGCACATCACCATTAACTATCCTCTGGGCAAGCCCTTCAGCAATTGCAGTCTTGCCAGTTCCCGGCTCCCCAATTAGAATAGGGTTATTCTTTGTCCTTCTTGACAAGATCTGAAGAATTCGTCTGATCTCATCATCTCTTCCAATAACCGGATCAAGTTTGCCCGAACGAGCCATCTCGTTCAGATTTACCGCAAACCGGTTTAATGCATTAAAACTGTCCTCTGCGCTCTGACTGGTTGCCTTTGCACCTTTCCTTAACTCAGCTATAGCTTTCTTTAAATCAGGGCCGGTAATTCCGCTGTCTTTCATCATTTGCGATACCTGATCACCGGCAGATAAAAGACCAGTCAGAATATGTTCAATTGAAACATATTCATCACCTGCCTCCTTTGAATGATCAACAGCTTTTTGCAGGGCTTTTGTTGCCGAAGATGATAAATACTGGTTGCCTCCTGAAACTTTTGGATAAGACCCGATTATACTGTCAAGTACCTTTGCGAAATTACTTTGATTAATATTCAGCTTTTTAAGAATAAAACCGGTAATATGCTCATCAGCATTCAGAAGAGCCTTCATTATATGACCTGTATCCACAGCCTGATGCTGGTATCCGGATGCAATTGAAAATGCCTGCTGTATTGCTTCCTGTGATTTTATGGTAAAGTTATTGAGATTCATGATCTGTCCTGTCTTTAATATTCATTGTTAACACCCAAATAAGTTGCATAAGATGCAATAATCATTCATTAAAACAGGTGAGCATCAAAATAGCTGCCAAAATACAAATCGTTCGCCAACATGTCATTTTGACCAAATATCCGGCTGACTAATGACAGAACGTCAGCCCCAGCCCTTCAAACTTCACAATAACGGCTAGACACACCGGTAATATTATTCACGAAAAAACACGATCATATTCATAAAACCTCCTCCAGGTCCTGCTACTGTTGATGCTACCTGAATCCTCTTTCTACACGATCATAGAATTCATCCTGAAGCTGAAGCGTTTTCTCATCATTCTTAATGACCCTTAAATTCTTTACAACCGATTCAACATAATGATCGGTGATAAGCTTCCCAAGTTCCCTGGATCCGGCTGATCCCTCACCTGCATAATGATTCGGATAACTCGCATACCACCAGATACCGGTATAAAGATCAGGCAGATCAAGTCTTTCCTGGTTTTTACCCGATTCATCATCAGATCTTTCCTGTAAAACCAAGTCAGGACGCAGATAAAGAAGTGTAGAAGTCTCTCTTTCTCCCGCATGACTATCATAGGAGGGATCTGATTTTCTCAGTTGAGCAATCTTTTCACTTAAATCACGATCGGTAGATGGTGTATGGAGAAAAACAGCAAAATCGCGCCTTTTCTCCATTTGTGCCTGGATAAAATATCTGATAAAATTATTATTCCCGCCATGCCCGTTGAGTATCAATATTCGCTTAAAACCATTACGGGCGATCTCGTCTACTGTTGCCTGCAACAGCTCCCACATAAGTCCGCTGGGTATTGTAAATGTACCAGGCTGGTGCATTGCTTCATAAACCTGTCCGTAAATAAACTCGGGAAAAACCACCGCATATTCAATACCGGCAGCCCGGCTTGCCCATTCACGGGCATGGATAAGATCTGAACCAAGAGGCGCCTGTGGACCATGCTTCTCGAGCACCCCCATCGGAAGAATGCAGGTATAAGCTGATTCTTCCAGGGCTTTTTCCCAGTCACTTGCCACGAGCTCTTCCCATTTGACAGGCAGGTTCTGAGCACCGGCAGAAAACACTGCCACAAATAGTATCAATGCTGTTAATCTCATAATTAGTATGGTTTAGTTGATATAATTGTTGATAATGCAATATAATGATCAATCTCCTGCCGGCCAAACAGAATTAATCACCAATTATAACAAATAGAAAAGTCTGATCTGACTAAAATACCAGTTCAAATGCCGACAATAAAGGAAACATCAGCAGGAGTGGGGGTTACATAATGATTGGATAAGCAAAATTAATTTCCTACTTTTAAGGCTCAATCAAAATTACAGCATCCTCAAAAAATACCTCCGCACCGGAAGATGAGCCAGCAGATATTAAAAGCTTTAATGCAGTTGTTTGCTATCATAGCCAGACCTGAAAGCAACATGGTTGACAGACGGAATGTGGTTGAATCTTTTTTAAAAAGACAACTGAGCCTCGAACTTGTCAAAGAGTATCTTGACATTTATGATCAGCATTATAAAATAAACCAGGCAAAGCAAAGCGAAGTAAGCAAAAGGAAAAAACGGACTGCCTCCAGTTCAGTGAGGTTACTGGTGATTTGTACAAGGATAAATAAAGAGCTCAACCAGCGCCAGAAAATAATTGTTTTCACCAACCTCCTGGAATTCGTAAAATCCGAAAACAATGAGATCTCCGGACAGGAATTTGACTTCATTGCCACCGTCTCCGAAACATTCAATATTTCAGAAAGAGAATTTGCCAATATGAGGGAATTCGTGCTATTCCCTTTTGACAGTATTCCCGACTCAGAAAATGTATTAATTATAGACAATAACCTTAACTTTTCATACGGATCAACAAGGCATTTAGCCAGGGAATCGTTGGAAGGACAGGTGAGGATACTGCGTGTACATGAAGTCGGCATGTATCTGGTCAGGTATATAGGTAACAGCGAGATGTACCTTAATTCTCAATTAATCCAGCAAGACAAGGTTTATGTATTCGATAGCGGAACTTCGCTCAGAAACCCGAAAATCAAGCCTATATATTTCAGCGATATAGTCAGTTCATTCAGCCCCCATCTGACGGTAAGCAAAATAATATTCAGGGCAGACAACATTGAATACCGTTTCAAAGGGGGTAATATAGGACTTCAAAGAATGTCATTTACAGAAGAATCGGGCAGGTTGATAGGTATTATGGGATCAAGCGGATCAGGTAAATCAACCCTGCTGAATGTTTTGAACGGAAGTCTTGAGCCATACAGGGGAGAGGTTAAGGTTAATAATATTGATATTCACACAAACAACCATGAAATTGAGGGACTTATAGGTCATGTCTCCCAGGATGATCTGCTTATAGAAGAGCTCTCCGTATACCAGAATCTTTACTATAATGCAAAACTCTGTTTTGACCATTATACTCCCGGGGAGCTTAACCAGACAGTGAACAAAATTCTGCAGCAGCTGGGCCTGTATGAAATAAAAGATATTCAGGTGGGTAATCCCCTTAATAAAAAAATTAGCGGAGGTCAGCGCAAACGGCTCAATATTGCACTGGAGCTGATCAGGGAACCAGCCATTCTTTTTCTCGATGAACCAACCTCCGGACTCTCATCCAGAGACTCGGAAAACATAATGGACCTTCTTAAGGAACTCTCACTGAAAGGCAAACTTGTTTTTGTTGTNATCCATCAGCCCTCTTCTGATATTTTCAAGATGTTTGACAACCTCCTGATACTGGATACCGGAGGATTCCTGATTTACAACGGCGACCCAATAGATGCAATCATATATTTCAAATCACATGTAAGGCACGCCAACTGGAACGAAAGTGAATGTCATGCTTGCGGGAATGTGAATCCCGAACAACTATTCAATATAATAGAGACCAATGTGCTCGATGAATTTGGGAAACAGACTCATTCCCGGAAAGTGTCGCCCTGGGAATGGGCCTATTACCAGTTGCAGCACAGTCTGAAAAACAAAAAAGAACCACCAGTACACGTAGGATTGCCTGATATATCTTTTAAAATACCCGGAAGGTTCAGGCAATTTTTGGTTTTCGTGAAAAGAGATCTGCTTGCCAAACTTTCAAACCGGCAATATCTCATAATCAATTTTTTTGAGGCACCCCTACTGGCCCTACTTCTCTCCTACATCATTAAATATCATGACATTAACGCATCCTCGACTCCGGGATACACCTTTTCAGGAAACCTGAACGTTCCAGTGTATCTGTTCATGTCTGTAATTGTTGCAATTTTCATAGGACTTACAGTAAGCGCCGAAGAGATAATAAAGGACAGGAAGATTTTAAAACGTGAAGCCTTTCTCAATCTAAGCTGGTCAGGATATCTATTCTCAAAAATAGTGATATTGTTCACTATATCGGCAATTCAGGCACTTTGCTTTGTTCTGGTCGGAAACTCTATCACTGAAATTAAAGGGATGTATTTTCATTACTGGATTGTCCTTTTCAGTGCATGGTGCTTTTCAAATGTTCTTGGGCTTATCATTTCAGACAGTTTTAAAACAGTAGTAACCATTTATATACTAATACCCTTTTTGGTAATTCCCCAGCTCATACTAAGCGGTATAATCGTCAAGTTTGAAGAATTGAATCCCTCAATCTCCTCCCCCGGAAAAATACCCTTTTACGGTGAGATAATAACTGCCCGCTGGGCCTATGAGGCAATTGCCGTACATCAGTTCATGGAAAATCCGTATGAAAAGGAATTTTACCCTTACAATAAAGCCATGAGCAGGGCAGAATACATGAATAATTTCTGGATACGTGACCTTCAGAATAAGCTCGACTTTTGCAGAAGGAACCTCGATAACATTACAAACAGAAACAGGGTCATAAGCAATCTGAGACTTATAAATAATGAACTCTCAAGGGAAAACAACAGGAACAAACAGGTTGAAGCAGGTATTGATTTTGAAATTTCCGACCCCCTGAATCCTGATCCTGAATTCATTGATATGGCCGAAAACTATCTAAACAGACTTAACCGGTATTATGTACAACTTTATAACAGTGCCAATAATGCCAAAGATCAAATTATCTCAGGTTACTATCAAACAAATGAAGGGCGGAAAGAGTTTATCCTCAAAAGGGAAAATCATCATAATGAATCTCTTAGCGAACTATTGAGAAATGCAAGGGAAGTAACACGGATTGTTGAGTATAATGAAAGACTATACCAGCGAATTGATCCTGTTTACAGGGATCCGGAGAGTAAGTTTATAAAAGCCCACTTTTATGCTCCCCAAAAGTATTTCTTCGGATTAAGAATCAATACCCTGTGGGCTAATGTAATCGTAATATGGATCATGACATCTCTCTTATACTTCATACTCCATTTCAGGCTGTTGAAAAAAAGTCTTGAATTGGCAGAAGAACAGATTGATCTTGTAAGGGATAAATTTTCCCGGATTTAGCTATGATCCGGCCATGAAAAATCCGGCCATGAAAAAGACCGGACAATATTTAATTAATTGAAATTATCGCAACTCCGAAAATCAATCCTCCACTTCAATCATTTTAAAAGGTATCCTGATTATTGACTCATAATCCTCTCCGGCTTCCAGCATATCTTCGTCATCCTCTTCATAATACCAGCTTACCTCAACATCATTCTTCGCTTTATGGATAGCCTCAAGTTTTTTAAAAATATCAAGAATACACTTTGAAGAACTGGTATTGAAATATTCAAGGTGAATATTGACTGAGGTTTTGGGTGCCGGCATGGCTGCATACTCCTCAAGCCAGTCCACCATAGGCTTGTAAAACTCAATTGAATTTTCAGGAATCGACCTGCCTTTAATTTCAATAATTCCCTGCTTCGCATCAAACCTTATCGAAGGGGTTTTGGGTGTGCCTTCTTTTATTATGGATTCCATTTACAAACTAAATTTTAAAATTACCTAAATCTTTACTTCAGAAATAAATACATTCAGATTGAAGAATTCAAACTCACTGTTGTATTTAAGGAATGAATACTCCATCTTATTTCCCGTCTTTTTCGCTATATCTATCAGTCCGAGTCCTCCACCCCCTTTGGCAGATAATTTCTGATGGTTTAATACAAATTTGTACATATCCTTCAGCTCTTCTCTGGAGAGTGAGTTTATTTTATCTATCTTGTCTTTAAGCTGTTTAACCTTGCCGGAACGCACAAAGTTTCCGGTTGATATCCTGTAGAAATCTTCTTCTTTTGAAACTACCAGAACCCCAAACCTTGCATCAAATTCATCTTTGATCTGTTCGGGGAGATCGTCAATATGGTGAAAAAGGTTTTGGAGGCTCTCAACCAGGACATTATATATCTTCTTCTTAACCGTCGACGCAGTGTTGATATCCTGAAGCTTCGACTCTATGACTTCCAGCACGTTAGTTATCAGTTCAGTGGTAATGCTCCCCTTATACGCGAGAAGCACATCGCCTTCATTCATTTCTTTAAAACTATCTTGTAAATTAAAACTCATATAAGGCTTATGCTTTGAGAAACAATACCCGGTTTAAGATGCGGAACAAATATACCAAAACTGCTGTTTTATATACAAAATTTATAAAGTCTAAAAATATACAATAATTCTTAATATGCAATACCTAATTTTCTTTTATGGAATTATGAAGTATCTCCCTTATGCCTTCCCTTTTTACTTCCTTTGTAGATAGAGTACCTGACAAATCTGCACTCCAGCGGACCGTTGAACAGAACAATCTTCCTGTCGGGGCGTAGTCCCGTAAATTTAAGAGCATCGAGGTTACTGGTAAGCAACCATGCCGAAAATCCGTTAAAGTTCTTCTTCAGGCAATCGCCGATAATTGTATGAAATGCCCTCATATTCTCCTCCTTCAATCTTTCGCCGTACGGAGGGTTTGATACCAGGACGCCCTCTTCACCAAAAGGAATTACATCTTCAAACGGAGTTACAGTGAAATCTATTCGTTTCATCAGAAATGCATTCCTGGCATTAGAACGGGCCATCCTTATGGCATACGGAGATATATCAGAACCTGTAATCCGGGGATTCATGTCCGGCTCCGGGTATTCTTCATTATAAATACTTTCAAAAAGAGTTTTGTCAAAATCCGGCCATTTCTCGAATGCAAATTGCTTCCTGTAGATACCGGGAGGAATATTGTAAGCCATCATGGCGGCTTCTATCGGGATTGTTCCTGAACCACACATCGGATCGATGAAATCGGTTTTTCTGTCCCACCCTGACAACATAATCATTCCTGCAGCCAATACCTCGTTGAGGGGAGCTGAGCTGGCCTCTGTCCTGTATCCCCTCCTGTGAAGTGACTCTCCCGATGAGTCAAGAAGGATTGTGCACTTATCCCCTGAAATATGAAGATTGAGCCTTATATCAGGGTCATCAGTATCAACATCGGGTCTCTTTCCGGTTTTTGCACGGAACTGGTCAACTACAGCATCTTTTACTTTAAGTGCAATATATTTTGAATGGTTGAAATAAGGTGACTTTAAAACACCGTCAATTGCAAAAGTATTGTTTACTCCCATCATCAGTGACCAGTCAAAATCAGCAGCACCCTTATACAATTCATTTTCATCGCTGGCCCTGAACTCAAAAACAGGTTTAAGTATCCTCAGTGCCGTACGCAAATGAAAATTGGCCCTGTACAGAACCTCTTTGTTTCCGCTGAAAAATACTGCCCTCGTGCCCTTTCTGATATTCAACCCGCCAATATCTTCAACCTCTCCAGACAGCACATCTTCGAGTCCCCGAAAAGTCTTGGCAACCATTTCAAAGTTTTCAGCGATATCTCCGGATTTCCCGGTATCAGGAATTTTGGTATTTTCCACAATTCTTCTTAAATAAAAATTCAGATTAAATCATTGGTATTATCGACCTTACCACAACAATTTTTTGGTCTTCGGTCAATCCCCTTGTTATATTTACCATTTTTTGTGCCCGGGCAAATGTATGATTCATTTATGAAAATTTTTAACCACCCTGATGGCATTATTTGTTCTTACCTTGCCTGNACCTGATATTTTCCTCCAGGATNATCCAGCCGATTCAATCTCATCAATATACATTCCCATAAGAACATCTCTCATCCTGCCTCCATTCTCTCTTACAGGATCAGGAACCCATGGTATATCGGTATCACACACCAGATACAGATCGGCAGGTGAATTGATAATGACACTATCGATCCATTCCGGATACTTGCCGAAAACAACCTTAAACCAGACTTTTGTTACAATCAGATCAGTATCATAGAATAAAATACCGTTGGCCTTCGGAAGCAAATTCTTTTCCTGATTTATCTGTTCCCTGGCAATACTCTCAACATCATCATAACGGTATTTATGTGACAGGCCGGAAATATACTCCCTGGCATATTCGGGCACCCAGACCGTCCCGAAAAATAATGCCAATTCACTTGCAAGCCTGGTTTTACCGGTAGATTCGGGGCCTGTAATAACTACTTTCAGGATATTCATCTGAATCNCCATGATACTAAAGTCTCACAAATCATGAATCTCCCATCGGTCTTTAAAGGTCAGTAAAGATCGGCCGATCTACTCTGGTTCCTGATTATTGAATTGTAGGCACGTCTGTCACTTATAACCTCCATGGCTTTCAAAAATTCATTATCNTGNAAATTGGCAATTTCGTAATATTCGCTCATATCNNAAAGATCCCTGGCAATAAGTGCCTTTATCTGATTGGATAAAAGCCCGGAGGATAGCTCCATATCTTTTTCATTGGGTTCTACACCATGCTCAGCACCGTACTCTGACAGAAGAGACAATATAGATTCGCCGGCAGTAAAATTATTTTTATATGTTGAAAAGTCGGGATAATCTCTGTTTAGTTGTTCCCGGTTACGATCTACGTAGCTTAATATAAACCTGTTAAGCACCTGCTGACGCACAAGTCTGTTGTAGTAAGGTGTTATTGCCGTAGTATCAAGCGGCACAAAAACATCCGGCATAATACCTCCGCCCCCGTATACGGGCCTGTTATTCACCTTAGTATTAAATCTCAATGAATCAGGCAACGGAATACTGTCACGGTGAAAATATTCACCGTTAATATACCTTCTCATGGCATCCATACCATACTCTGCAGTTCCCTGATCATAAGGCTTCTGAATAAGCCTTCCTGTAGGAGTGTAATACCTGGCAACCGTAAGCCTGATCATTGAACCATCAGGAAGATTTACAGGCCGCTGTACCAGTCCCTTACCAAACGACCTCCTTCCAATAATCACACCCCTGTCCCAGTCCTGAACTGCACCGGCAACAATCTCACTGGCTGAAGCCGAACCCTCATTCAGCATTACTACAAGGCGGCCGTCGACAAAGGCACCTGCCCGGGAAGATGTATAATCCATTTTAGAAATATTCAACCCTTCGGTGTAAACTATCAGTTTATTCTGATCAAGGAAATGATCGGACAGGGTTATGGATTCCTGCAAATACCCACCCCCGTTGTATCTCAGGTCGAGGATAAGGTTTTTCATATTCTGCTCCTTAAGCTTTCCGATGGCCTCTTCNAACTCCCTTACCGTTGTACTGGAGAAGCGGTTCAGCCTGATATATCCTGTTTCATCATCNACCATGTATGAGGCATCAAGACTGAATATCGGTATCTTGTCCCTGGTTATGGTAAAATCAATAAGTGAAGGTTCATTNCGNCGTTTAATGGTTACCGTAACTTCTGTTCCCTTTTCACCCATCAGCCTTTCCCTGACCTGGGTATTGGTTATCCCGACTCCGGCAACATCCTGGGAGTTTATCTTCACGATCCTGTCGCCCGCAATTATACCAACCCGTTCTGAAGGTCCCCCGGAAATAGGTGAGATAATGAATATTGTATCTTCCAGCAAGTTGAACTGAACGCCAATGCCCTCAAAATTCCCCTGTAATGGTTCGTTCATTGCACGAACTTCATCCTTGCTGATATATACGGAGTGCGGGTCAAGCTTTTTAAGCATCTCGACAATAGCATGTTCGACTAGTTGGTCCTGATTGACGGTATCCACATAAAAGCTGGATATTGACCCAAGTGCCTGGCTGAATTTGTATACCTGTTCGTTAAATATCTGTCCGTTTGCATTCTGGTAAGATATGGCTATCAAAAACAGAATGACAATTGATTTTAGATGTCTCATGGTAAATCGTTCAAATGAATTAATCTGACTGAGAATCATATTTTGATATTAGTCATTAATTGGTACTAATCAATAACGGAAAGAGGATCTTTTTTGTTTAGACCATCCTGCCTTTTAACACTTGTTATGAACCCCCGGGATCAGACCGGGGTAACCAAATTGCAATAATCGTTAAAGATAAGTAATTTTGAACAAAAGAACAGTTTTCCTGGGGGCCCGGAATTAATACGACCGAACCCAAACAGTATAAATAACCTGTTGATTTACTCCCATTCAATGGTTGCAGGTGGTTTCGAACTGATATCATATACCACCCGGTTAACCCCCTTTACCTTATTAATTATTTCGCTTGAAATACTGCTTAAGAATTCATACGGAAGATGTACCCAGTCGGCAGTCATCCCATCTGTTGAGGTTACAGCTCTCAGGGCAACCACACTTTCGTAGGTTCTTTCATCACCCATAACACCAACCGACTGCACTGGCAGAAGTATTGCTGCAGCCTGCCAGACCTGGTCGTACAGACCGGCCTTTACAAGCCCTTCAATGAAAATATTATCTACCTCCTGTAATACTGTAATCCTTTCAGCGGTGACCTCTCCAATCACCCTTATACCAAGTCCGGGTCCGGGAAACGGATGCCTTTTAAGGAGTGATTTATCAATACCAAGAGTTGTTCCGACCCTTCTCACCTCATCTTTGAAAAGCAATTTAAGCGGTTCAACTACTTTCAGATTCATCTTCTCCGGTAATCCCCCGACGTTATGATGAGATTTTATGGTAGCCGAAGGACCATTTACTGAAACCGACTCGATAACATCCGGATATATGGTTCCCTGAGCCAGCCAGTCGACGTCCATAAGCTTTGCTGACTCCTCCTCGAAAACCTCAATAAAACAACGGCCTATGATCTTTCTCTTCTGTTCGGGTTCAAATATGCCTTTAAGCGCGTCTAAAAATTTTTGTTTTGCATCTACACCTTTCACATTCAAGCCCATATGCTTGTAAGAAGCCAGTACCTTTGAAAATTCGTCTTTCCTGAGCAGGCCATTGTCAACAAATATGCAGTTAAGATTCTTTCCAATAGCCTTGTGAAGCAACACGGCAGTTACCGAAGAGTCTACCCCGCCAGATAATCCAAGGATCACTTTGTCATCCCTGAGCTCGTTTTTCAGTTTATCTAACGTATCTTCAACAAAAGAGGCCGGGGTCCAGTCTGCCCGGCAATCACAGATATCATCAACAAAATTTTTAAGTATCATCTTCCCCTCGGTTGTATGGTATACTTCGGGATGAAACTGGATGCCATAAACATTCTCCCCTTCAACCTCGTAAGCGGCAACGGGAACATCTGCGGTACTACCGATAATTCGGTATTTATCAGGCAGTTTTAGTATTGTGTCACCATGCGACATCCAGACCTGTGAACCTTCACCAATTCCGGTAAAAAGAGCTGAACTCGGATCAATTGAATCTAGCCTTGCACGCCCATACTCCCTGGTTGTGGAAGAAGAAATATCTCCCCCTTCACTGAATGCCATATATTGTGCTCCGTAACAGATGCCAAGGACCGGTATTTTGCCTCTGAATCTATCCAGGTCAGGAACCGGCGCTCCGGTGTCTTTAACAGAAAACGGACTTCCGGAGAGTATAACACCCTTTACAGATGGATCCGGTGCCGGGAATTTATTAAACGGATAGATCTCGCAAAAAACATGCAACTCACGGATCTTCCTGGCAATTAATTGAGTATACTGTGATCCGAAGTCAAGAACATAAATTTTATCCTGCATCTGACAATTTGATTATAGGGTTTGAAAAAGACTTACACAACCTGGAATGGCTGCTAAATTACATTTTTTTTTAACAACACATCGGCCCGAAATATTTGAAATTGATTTATCTTTGTGTGCGACTGATACCGGATCAGAAAATAACGGGCATAATCATGATGATGAATCCCCAAAAGTTTAAAAGATAAGCAAGTAGTAACCCAAAAAATCAAGAAAAATGCAAAAAAACAGTTCAATTTTCCTAAGCATTATCCTTGTCTTTGTTTTTGCCCTGATGGCAGGGTGCGGACAAAGAGCAGAACAGTCGGCTGATCAGGAAACAGCTGCAGAACACAATGTACTGACTGAAGAAGAGATAGCCGAAGGATGGGAACTTCTTTTTGACGGAAGGACCACCACAGGCTGGAGAGGATTCGGCAAGGATGACCTGACCATAGATGAAGGCTGGTATGCCCGCCAGGGAGAACTTGTTGCAAGTGGTATCGGCGGTGATATCGGTGGAGACATCGTCACCAGGAGAAAGTTTGAAAATTTCATTCTGACAACGGAATGGAGAATAAGTGAAGGAGGTAACTCAGGAATATTTTTCGGCGTTGCTGAAAACGACTATAATGCTGTATATTATACCGGTCCGGAATATCAGCTACTGGACGACCTGGGCTATCCCGAACCGCTGGAGGACTGGCATTATACTGCTGCAAACTACGGAATGCATGCTCCGGTCGATGCTCCGGTGAAACCTGCCGGAGAATGGAACACCACAAAAATAGTGGTTGATAACGGACATGTTGAGCACTGGCTGAACGGCACAAAAGTAGTGGAATATGAGCTCTGGTCGGAAGATTGGGAAGAGCTTGTGGCTTCAGGCAAATGGGCCGATTTCCCGGGTTACGGCCGTTATTCCGAAGGTCATATTGCTCTTCAGGACCACGGCGACCAGGTGTGGTTCAGGAATATGAAAATACTCGAACTGGAATAATCTCTTTAATTCCTTGATCTGCCAAAAAGGGATAGTATAATTGTCAGCCGGCTTTTTTATTTATATTCAACCTGCATATTGTACTTCCATTTGTCAAAATATATATTGCCCCCGTTCCACTCCAGCTCACCTCTCTGGAAGTCCACCGGTTCACTTCTGGGAAATTTTTTTTCCGGATACAGGGGGCGTCCGTAGTCATCATTAACAATTAACCTGTAGCTGTCAATTCCGGAAATATAAAATTCCGAAGCGGCAGGATCATCAGATGGCTGAAGTTTAAATGATACA
>SL_3KL_010_SEDDRAFT_10001138_pt1 | contig 23815 bp, 23 predicted proteins | sample SodLakKL_010_SED_2_FD_10381 | JGI IMG/M metagenome (IMG submission 10381) | reverse complement strand
ACGATGCCGTCGGCATCCGCGTAAACGGTATCGCCGGGATGGACCACCGCACCGGCGATCTGGACGGGATCGCCCGTGCTGCCCTCGCCGCGCTTTTCACTCTTGCGCGGATGGGTCGCGAGCGCCTGGATACCGAGGTCGATCGTTGCGAGTTCGCTGCTGTCACGCACGCAGCCATGAATGATGATGCCGGCCCAGCCGTTGTCCGCGGCGGTCTGTGCAACGTTGTCGCCCAGCAGCGCACAGCGCAGCGATCCGCCGCCATCCACGACGAGAACGCGACCGTCGCCGGGTTGGCCGACCATCTCCTTGACCTTGGAGTTGTCCTCGAAACAGCGCACGGTGGCGGCCGGGCCGGCAAAGGTTTCGATGGCTCCGAAGCTGGTGAACAGGGGCTCGGGAATCAGGGCTTCGGGATGTTCGTCGGAGATGTCTGTTGTGGGGCGTGGCTGCATGGTCAGATCTCTCACTGTCATGGTGCTTTGCTAGCGTGGTCGTCGAGGGCATGTCGGGGGCATTCAGCCGGGACACGCCGTGAATACATCCCTGTAGGCTCGAGTCTGCAGCATCCATGCTGCAGACGGTCCCGGCTGAATGCCCCCGACATGCCCTGGTTTATCGTCGTTGATCCTTTTGGCTCAGNGCGCTCTCATTTCCAGGACGCATCGCCAATGATGCCCTGCTCCCTGAGTGCTGCCTGTGCGGCGGCATCCAGCCCCAAAGTCTGTTCCAGCACCTCGCGGGTATGCTGGCCGAGCGTGGGCGGTGCCGTGGGCTGGACCGGTGGCGTCTCACCGAGCTTGAGGGGGCTGGCCACCAGCGGGACGCTGCCGGCCAGCGGGTGGTCGGCTGTCGTCTGCATGCCGCGGTGGCGGACCTGGGGATCGGCGAAGACCTCGTCGATGCGGTTGACCGGACCGCAGGGGATGCCGGCCGCCTCCAGGCGCGCAAGCCAGTCGTCGCGGGTACCGGCAGCGAACTGGCCCGCAAGGCGGGCGACGAGGACGTCACGGTTGCGCACCCGGGCGCCGTTGGTGGCGTATCGCTCGTCGTCGGCGAGGGCCTGGCAGCCGAGGAGTTCGCAGAGCCTGCGGAACTGGCCGTCGTTGCCGACGGCGAGCATGAAGTAGCCGTCCTCGGTGGCGAACACCTGGTAGGGCACGATATTGGGATGGGCATTACCCATGCGGCCAGGTACCTGTCCACCGACGAGGTAGTTCATCGCCTGGTTGACCAGGGCGGAGATCTGCACGTCGAGCAGGGCGACATCGATGTGCTGCCCCTCGCCCGTGCGTTCGCGGTGGGCGAGCGCGGCGAGAACGCCGATGACCGCGTACAGGCCGCTCATGACGTCAGCCAAGGCGACGCCCACCTTCTGCGGTTCACCGTCCGGCGTGCCGGTCACGCTCATGAGGCCGCCCATGGCCTGGATCATGGAGTCGTAGCCGGGCCGCTCGGCGTAGGGGCCGGTCTGGCCGAAGCCGGTGATGGAGCAGTAGATGAGGCCGGGATGATCGGCGGCGAGGCTGGCGTGGTCGAGGCCGTAGCGCGCGAGACCACCGACGCGGAAGTTCTCCAGCACGATATCGGACTGCCGAGCGAGGTCGCGCACGAGGGCCTGCCCTTCGGGCCGGGAGAAGTCGATGGCGACGGACTTCTTGCCGCGATTGGCCGCGAGGTAGTAGGCCGATTCGGTCGTCTCCTGCCCATCTGCGTCACGCAGCCAGGGTGGACCCCAGGCGCGGGTGTCGTCGCCGCGTCCGGGATGCTCCACCTTGATCACTTCGGCACCGAGATCGGCCAGGATCTGGCCTGCTGCGGGCCCGGCAAGCACGCGCGAGAGATCGAGCACGCGCAGGTGCGACAGTGCGCCCATGGCCACGCCTAACCAGTGAAGGCCTGCAACCCGGTCTGGGTGCGGCCCAGGATGAGGGCGTGGATGTCGTGCGTACCCTCGTAGGTGTTGACGGCCTCGAGATTCATCACGTGGCGGATGACGTGGTACTCGTCGGAGATACCGTTGCCGCCATGCATGTCGCGGGCATTGCGGGCGATGTCGAGCGCCTTGCCGCAGTTGTTGCGCTTGATCAGCGAGATCAGTTCCGGTCCGCAGGCACCCTCGTCCATCAGCCGGCCGGCGCGCAGCGCGCCCTGGAGCCCGAGGCCGATATCGGTCTGCATGTCGGCGAGCTTCTTCTGGATGAGCTGATTGGCGGCCAGCGGGCGGCCGAACTGCTTGCGATCGAGGGTGTACTGCAGAGCGGCGTGCCAGCACGCCTCGGCGGCGCCCATCGTGCCCCAAGCGATGCCGTAGCGCGCGCGGTTGAGGCAACCGAACGGGCCCTTGAGGCCCTTGACGCCATCGAGCCGATTCTCCGCGGGCACGAAGACGCCATCCATGGCGATCTGGCCGGTAATGGATGCGCGCAGGGAGAACTTGCCCTCGATCTTCGGTGCGCTCAGGCCCTCCATCCCCGCTTCGAGGATGAAGCCGCGGATGTCGTCATCCTCGTCGCGTGCCCAGACGACGAAGACATCGGCGATCGGCGCGTTGGTGATCCAGGTCTTGCTGCCATCGAGGATCCAGCCGCCATCGGTGGCGCGCGCACGCGTCTTCATGCCGCCGGGGTCGGAACCATGATCAGGCTCGGTCAGGCCGAAGCAACCGACGAACTCGCCACTGGCGAGCCGTGGCAGGTACTTGCGGCGCTGCTCTTCGTTGCCATAGGCGTGGATCGGATGCATGACCAGGCTGGACTGCACGCTCATGGCCGAGCGGTAGCCGGAATCGACCCGTTCGACCTCGCGCGCAATCAGTCCGTAGGCGACGTAGCCGAGGCCTGCGCAGCCGTACTCTTCGGGCAGCGTGGCCCCGAACAGGCCGAGCTCGCCCATTTCGGTCATGATGGCGCGATCAAAGCGCTCGTGCCGGTTCGCCTCCAGTACGCGCGGCATCAGCGATTCGCTGCAATACTCGCGGGCGCTGTCGCGAGCCATGCGCTCCTCGCTGGTCAATTGCTGCTCGAGGAGAAAGGGGTCATCCCACTGGAAGCGGTCGAATGCGTGGTCGCTCATGCTGATTCCTTTTCGGGTCCGCCGCGCACAGCGGCGGTATCTGCGGTTGATGCGGCATCTTCGCTACCACCCCGCGGGCGGCGGCGCTCGTGCAGTCGCGCCTGGAGACGGTGCAGCCGACGGTCGTGGATGCCGCGGGCGTCCAGGGCGCGGACGGTATTATCCAGATATTCGACACAACTGCCGAGCAGGCCGTGGCCGGTCGCAAGGTACTCGATGATGCTGTCGTCATCGATGCGGCCGCAGTGGCAGGGGTGGTCGGGATTGTTGACGAACGCGACGCCGTGGAGCACGCGCCCGTCCGCCCGCAGCCGCACCCAGCGCGGCTGATAGACGCCGGTCAGCAGCTCGCGCCGCCAGACCAGGTGCAGTTCGTGCACGGGATCGCTCCCGGCGACCTGCAATGCCACGCCGACGCTGGAGCCGCCCGGGGCAAGGCCCAGCATCAGCCCGGGGGACTCCAGGCTGCCGCGACCGTAGGTCAGGCGCAGGCGGAAATCCCGGTGATAGCCGCGCAACTGGGCCTGTTCGCGATCGGCCACCTCCACGCACGGATTCCACAACAGCGAGCCGTAGCCGAACACCCACACGGGGTCGTGATAGGCCCGGCCATCCGGGCGCAGGCCGAGGACGTGGTCCAGTGAATCGCGCAACTCGGCGTCCGGCACCAGCGGCACGTCGGGATGGCGTTCGCGGAAGATGGCGCGAATCGCATCCGCTTCCAGCACCTCGCGCGTGATGCCATTGGGCAGGCGTGCGCTGGTGGTATCGCCATCGGCCATTCAATCGGCTCCCAGATAGCGCAGATGGCTTCCGCATGCGGCCCGGCAATCGCTCGCGCCAAAGCCGGGAATCGGAATGGCACCGCCGGTGCGGGCGTTGAGGCGGCACTCCGGCTCCGCACTCACCTGCACATCGATCACCCGTGCATGGCGCTGGGTCAGCAGCCAGTCGATATGCCAGTGCAATGCCTTGTCCGCACGCAGGTGGCGGCGAATCCGGGCCCGCAGATTGCGCCGGGCGCTGCCGGTGTAGACGTAACAACCGGGCTCCAGGACGTATTCACCCAGGCGGCCGGCCGCGATGCGGCAGCGGCGCTCGACCTCGATCAGCAGCTGATAGGTGACGGCATCCGGCGGCAGGTTCGCGGGTTCAACCACGGGCCTGCTGTTCGAGGATGTCCGCCTGGACGATCTCGATCCAGTAGCCGTCGGGGTCGCGGATGAAGGCGATACCCTGCATCCGGCCCTCCGTCGGCCGCTTGACGAATTCGGCGCCATGATTCTCGAAGCGCTCGCAGGCCGCGTAGACGTCGGGAACGGTAACTGCGATGTGGCCGAAGCCCTTGGGGTCCTCGTTGCCGCTGTGAAACTGGATCTCGGGGTCGTCTTCGCTGCCCCAGTTCCAGGTCAGTTCGAGCAGCGCCCGGCGGTTGAAGGTCCACGTAGTGCGGGCATGTTCGTCGTCGGGCGCTGTGACGGCTTCGTCATCATCGACGAAACCCAGGAAGAAGAGGCTGAAGGTCATTTCCTCGAAATCGAGGCGGCGCAGCAGGCGCATGCCGAGCACACGGGTGTAGAAATCGAGTGAGCGCTCAGGGTCCTTGATGCGCACCATGGTGTGGTTGAGCGCGTAATCCCGGGTCTCGGGATCCGGATTGGCGCAGAGACCTTCCGCGCGATCCAGGTGTCGGCTCATGGGGATTCACCTCCGGGGGGAGAATGGCTGAGAAGAATCTTCAGGGATCCATGATAACAGGAACAGGACTCGGACTTCGGGGCAATGCCAAGCAACGCACGGCGCGCGGGCGAGAGCCGGCTCGCGAATCCCATGGCGGATCCGTGCAGGTGGGCGGCGCCGGTGCCCTGCATAGGGGTCGTGTGCGGCCATGGATGGCCGCACAGTAGCGCCCATGGACGGACAGTGTCGTGTCCGCCAGGACACGACACTGGCAGCGGGCCCCGGAGCAGGGCACCGGCGCCGCCCACCTGCGCCCATGACGGCCCAGCGCGAGCCGGCTCTCGCCCGCGCGCTTCAACCAGACCGAACTTCCAGGATGAGTCGATCGCCGCGGTGGGTGAAGTCGACGTGGCGCAGAAAGGTCATGCCGAGAAGCACATAATCCGACGACATGGCGGGCACGATCGAACCGCGCACGCGCTGCTGGCGAATACCCCCGATCTCGATGACATCGATCTGCGTCTGCCAGGCGGTCGTGCGCCCACCCGCGGTCATCACGGGGATCTCCCGGCCGCGGCGCAGACCGATCCGCTCGGCCGTCTGCTCCGGCACGGCGACGTGATCGGCACCCGTGTCGATCAGAAACGTGACGTCGGTCCCGTTGATGCGCCCCGGTGCCAGGAAGCGGCCGGCCGGATTGCGTTCGAGCTCGATGCGCGTCGGGCCGTCGGCCCCGATCGCCAGGCCGCGATTCGGATGCTCACGCGCCTCGACGAATACGCCCAGCGCCCAGCCCGCAAGCGCGATCCCGCCGATGAAGACAGCGGCCACGAGGAGCAGGGAGCGAGTGGCCTGCTGCATGCGCGGCCTCAGGCGCTGCCATCGGCAAGCTGCGCCAGCAGTGCCGCGTGGGCGCGCATGCCGCGTTCGAAGCAGATCACCTCGAACTTCTCGTTCGGACTGTGCATGCGGTCATCCTCGAGACCAAAGCCCATGAACAGGGTGTCGTAGCCGAGCACGTCCCGCACCCAGGCGGCGACCGGGATGGAGCCGCCGCAGCCGATGAGCGCGGCATCACGCTCGTAGACCGTTTTCAGCGCATCACGGGCGGCATTGAGCCACGGTGATTCGGTCGGAATGCGGATCGCCGGTGCCGCCGAGTGCACCGTCAGTTCGCAGTGGCAACCGGGCAACGTGTGCTCGTCGATGAATTTACGCCAGCCGGCGACGATCTTGTCCGGATCCTGGTCCGGCACCAGCCGGAAGCTGACCTTGGCGCTCGCCTCGGCCGGCAGGACCGTCTTCGCACCTGCCCCGGTGTAGCCACCGAACAGGCCGTTGATGTCACCAGTGGGGCGCGACCAGAGGCGCTCCATCAGGCTGCGGTCCGCTTCCCCCGCGCCGGCATCGACACCAACGCTCTCGAGGAAGGCGGCCTCGTCGACATCCAGCGCCTGCCAGGTGGCCAGTTCCTCGGCACCGGGCTCGACGACGTCATCGTAGAAGCCGGGGATGCGGATGCGCCCCCGCTCATCGTGCAGGTTGCCGAGGATGCGGGTAAGCGCATTCAGCGGATTGGGGATGCCACCGCCGTAGAAGCCCGAATGCAGATCCATGTTCGGCCCGCGGCAGGTAATCTCGGTATAGAGCAGCCCACGCAGCATGTAGGTAATGGCGGGCGTGTCGACATCGAGCATGGTGGTATCGCTGACCACGCAGACATCCGCGCCCAGGCGCTCGCGCTGCTGCTCCAGGAAGCCGCGCAGATTGACGCTGCCGACCTCTTCCTCGCCCTCCAGCACCACGGTGGCCTCCACCGGCAGACTCCCGTGCACCGCCTTCCATGCGCGCAACGCCTCCAGCCACATCATCAGCTGGCCCTTGTCATCGACGGCGCCGCGGCAGACCATCCGCCGGCCATGCGGCCCATCGACCAGCGTGGGCTCGAACGGTCCGGTATCCCACAGTTCCACCGGATCGCCCGGCTGGACATCGTAGTGCCCGTAGTAAAGCAGGTGCGGTGCATCCTCGCCCGGGCCCGCATGATGGGCCAGTACAACCGGATGCCCCGGCGTCTCTACGATCTCGGTGGAGAAACCGAGTTCATCGAGTTGATCGACCAGCCACTGTGCCGCGCGCCGGACATCGTCCGCGTAGGCGGGGTCCGCACTCACACTGGGAATGCGCAGCAGGTCGGACCAGCGCCCTATGGCATCTTCAAGATCAGCATCCAGGCGGCGAAGGACAGGGTCGAGCATGGCGCGTGTCTCCGGTGAGCGGGCGATGAAGCATCTTGCGCTACAGTTTCGCATGCCGGCACGGCCGGCGGCGATCCCGGCCCGGCCACGCGCGGCCGCCGGGACTTGCATCCACGCGCGCGGGGCCGGATAGTGGCGCCCGATTTCCACGCGGAACGCGACACCTCAATGGCCAACTCCAGCACTCCGATGTCCACGGTTGTGACCGACAAGCGCCAGCTGGTCGAGTATCTCGAAGCCGGGTGCAAACCGCGGGAGCAGTGGCACATCGGCACCGAACACGAGAAGTTCGTGTTCCATTGGGATGACTTCCGCCCGGCTGCCTACAACGAACCCGGGGGCATTCGCGCGCTGCTTGAGGCCATGACTCGCCATGGCTGGCAACCGGTACTGGAGAACGGCCAGCCGATCGCGCTCAAGCGCGAAGGCGCGAGCATTACGCTGGAACCGGCGGGCCAGGTGGAGCTGTCCGGCGAGCAGCTCGAGAACATCCACCAGAGCTGCCGCGAGGTGAACACCCATCTGGCCGAGGTGCGCGAGGTGGCGGAAGAGCTCGGCGTAGGCCTGCTCGGGGTCGGCTTCCACCCCACGGCGACGCGTGAGGAGATGCCGTGGATGCCGAAGGAGCGCTACGGCATCATGCGCCGCTACATGCCGACCGTGGGCAATCTCGGCCTCGACATGATGACGCGGACCTGCGGCGTGCAGGTCAGCCTCGACTTCGCCTCCGAGGCCGACATGGTGCGCAAGCTGCGCGTCTCGCTGGCCCTGCAGCCCATCGCCACCGCGCTGTTCGCGAACTCACCCTTCGTCGACGGCAAGCCGAGCGGGTACCTGAGCCATCGCGCCCATATCTGGACCGACACCGATCCCGACCGCTGCGGCCTGCCGCGCTACGTGTTCGAGGAGGGCATGGGCTTCGAGCGCCATGTCGAGCACGCGCTCGATGTGCCCATGTATTTCATCATCCGCGACGGCCACATGATCGACGTCGCCGGCCAGTCATTCCGCGACTTCCTCGCCGGACGCCTGCCCGGGCGCCCCGGGGAACGGCCCACCCTGTCCGATTGGGAGGACCATCTGACGACGCTGTTTCCGGAGGTGCGCCTCAAGCGCTACATCGAGCAACGTGGCACCGATGCGGGCCCCTGGCGCCGCTTGTGTGCCCTGCCCGCGCTCTGGACCGGGCTGCTCTATGGCGACAGCGCACTCGACGGGGCCGAACAGTTGATCGCCGGCTGGCAGCCCGAGGACATGACCGGCTTGCTCGACGCGGTCACCCGCGACGGCCTCAAGGCCCGTTTCGCCGGCCGCAGCGTTCAGGACATCGCGCTCGACGTCCTGGGCCTGGCGCGCGAGGGTCTCGCCAGCCGCGCCCAACTGGATGGGCGCGGACGCGACGAGACGCACTTCCTCGACGACCTGTGGGAAATTGCCGAATCGGGCGTGACGCCCGCCGAGCAGCTGCTCGAGGCCTACCACGGCCGCTGGGGCGGATCGCTGGAATACCTGTTCCGCGAAAACTGCTACTAGGCGGCCCTGCGCTTCAGGCGCGAGTATCCAGTTCGGCCAGCAGATCGCCAAGATCGAGCGGCGCGTTGTAGAGAGCGGGATTGCCTGCCGCATCCAGCGGCCACTCCGCCCGCGGCCGATCGCGGTAGAGTTCGACCCCGTTTTCATCCGGATCCCGCAGGTAGAGCGCCTCGCTGACGCCGTGATCGCTGGCACCATCCAGAGCAATGCCCGCATCCAGGAGGCGCTGCAGAGCATCGGCCAGTTCCCGCCGCTCGGGATAGCGAATTGCGAGGTGAAACAGCCCGGTATGCCCAGGTGGCGGTGGACTCGCACCCAGACTTTCCCAGGTATTGAGGGCGATATGATGGTGGTAGTCACCCGCCGCGATGAAGGCGGCGCTGTCGCCCCAGAGCTGGCGCACACCGAAACCGAGCACACCGACATAGAAGCCCAGAGCTCGATCGAGATCCGCGACGCGCAGATGCACATGGCCGATGTCCGCCCGTGGCGAGATCGGGCGAATGCCATCGGGTCTTTCTTGCGCAGCCTCTGCGCCCGCCTGCTCCCGGCTCATACCGGCGGCTCCATGCGGTACACTCGGTCATCATGCCACAGTTCCCCGTGATTCGAGCGGCATCGATCCACCTGCCGGTGATCCGCCTACCCGTGATCCTCCTGCTTGCGGGCATGCTGATGAACGCGTGTGCGCTCGCCCCAACCGCCCAGGAAGACCGGGTGGCGCCCGCCCCCGTCGAACCGGAGTTCACGCGCGGTATCCCGGATGAACGGCCGCTGCCACCCGTACGCACCGAAGGCCTCGGCGCGGCCGAGGTGCAGGCGGTGAGCGTCTACCGCGACAGTGTGCGTGGCGTGGTCAACATTCGCTCGCGCGCTTCGCTGCGCCATGGTTTGCGCGGATCACAGGAAGTGTTCGGCACCGGCAGCGGCTTCATCATCGACCAGAGCGGCCATGTGGTAACCAACCACCACGTCATCGCCGGCGCCCAGCAACTGATCGTGACGCTGTATGACGGCAGCCGCTACCCGGCCCGCGTTGTCGGTTCCGACCCGGAGCTCGACCTCGCCGTGCTGCGCTTCCCGCCCCAGGGGCGCGAGCTCGTGACCCTGGCACCGGGTGACAGCGATGGACTGCAGGTGGGGCAGAGCGTGTTCGCGCTGGGCAATCCGTTCGGCCTGCAGGGCACATTCACATCCGGCGTCGTCTCGGCCCTGAATCGCCCCATCCAGACGGGATCCGGGTTCATTATTCGGGATCTGATCCAGAGTGATGCGGCCATCAACCCGGGCAATTCCGGCGGCCCGCTCCTCGACTCCCGCGGAGATGTCATCGGCATCAACTCGATGATGATCTCACCGGGGGCCGGCAGCGTCGGTATTGGCCTTGCCGTGCCCGCCAACGCCGCGCAGCGTGTGGTGGAGGAGATCGTGCGCGAGGGTCGGGTCGCACGGGGCTGGATCGACATCGAGGGGCTCGCCCTCGATCGACGCCTGGCGGCCCGCGGCGACACGGCCGCGGAACAGGGCATCCTGGTCACCCGGGTGCTGACCGGCGGCAACGCGGAAGCCGCGGGCCTGCGTGACGGCCGCGGTGGCCGCACGGTGCGCGTCGGCCCGCACCGGGTCCCCGTCGAGGGCGATATCATCATCGCCCTCGACGGCTCGCGAATCGGTTCGGTGGCGGAGTTGTTCGCGGCCCTGGCCGCGACACGCCCGGAGGAGGCCGTGACCCTGACCATCCTGCGTGGCGGCGAGCGCCGGCAGGTGCGCCTTGTCCTGAGCGACAGACCGCGCATGGAGCACAACCGGTAACTCAGCAATCGCCGATCCGACGCCCTTCCATCGTGGTGTGCACGTCAATACGGCCCATGGCGGACTCGAGCGTACCGGTGATGACGCCGCTGGCCCGGTCACCCATGAAATCCATTTGCGCGGACATCTCCATCTCGCTGCCCTGCTCGTCCACGCAGACCATGGTGTAGGTCATCGACGATGCGCTGACGGACTGCTCCGTAATTTCGCAGTCGCCCATGTCGGATTCGTCGGGTGTCACCAGGCCATCGTCGATATCCTCCTGCGTCACGCACTCGGTGGTGGTGTGGCTTTGCTCGGGGATGTCCATGTCGCCCTCGAACGTGGTCACGTTCTCGTACTCCCATTCGCCGGGCTGGATATTGGGTGTATCGGCATATGCGAGCGCCGGTACCAGGAACAGGGAGGCAACGGCCAGGGCAGTCATGCATCGCATCGGGTTTCTCCTCTTCGTGGCAATCTTCTTCATCATGATGTTCGGGGCGCATACCGCCGCGCCGTCCTGTCCACGGTAGCAAAGCCGCGCGCGGATTGCCCGCACCGGCGTTCACCGCTCTGCGAGCAGTGTCCGTGCGGCGGCGACGACGTCATCGTCGCCGGGCAGAACATGCCGCGTGGCATCGCCCAGCGGGATGAAGCTGTCGCGCGCGCACACTCGACGCCGCGGAACGCCTGCCCCGGCGCCCTCGTCGATCGCGGTGAAGATCTCTTCGGCGAGTCCGCCGGTCTCGCGGCTCTCGTCCACCACGAGGACGCGGCCCACGTCGGCCGCATGCTGCCGGATCACGTCCCGTGCCAGAGGCTTGAGCCAGCGCAGGTCCAGTACGCGGATACCCCCCGGGGCTTCGTCGCGCAGCGTCTCGGCAGCGCGCAGCGCCATGGGTACGCCGTTACCGAAAGTAATGATGAGCAGATCCCTGCCCTGCGGGTGGTAGAGGCGTGGGTCCCCGGGCAGCACGGCCTCGCCCGGCGCAGGATAATCGGTCAGCCACGCCCCATCACCCGGTGCATGGAGATCCTTGGTCATGTACAGGGCGATGGGTTCGAGGAAGATGCACACCCGACCATCGACGCGCGCCAGCGCAGCCAGTGTGCGCAGCATGCCGACGGCATCGTCTCCCCGCGCCGGACAGGCGATCACGATGCCGGGAATGTCGCGCAAGGCCGCAAAGCTGTTGTCATTGTGAAAATGCCCTCCGAAACCCTTCTGGTAGGCAAGGCCGGCGATGCGCACGATCATCGGATTGCGGAACTGGCCATTGGAGAAGAATGACAGCGAGGCGGCCTCGCCGCGGATCTGGTCGGCCGCGTTGTGGAAATAGGCGAGGTACTGGATCTCGGGTACGGGCAACAGCCCCATCAGCGCTTCGCCCTGCGCCATGCCGAGAATGGTGGTTTCGTCGAGCAGGGTATTGAACACCCGCGCCGGCGAGAAATCGCGGTGGAGTCCCTTGGTCACGGTGTATACGCCACCCTTTTTTGCGACATCCTCGCCGAACAGGGTCATTTCCGGGTACTTGGCCAGCAGTTCGCGCAATCCCCGATTGATCTGGATGGCCAGGTGGCGCGGGCGCTGGTTCTCGGGCAGCCGTTCCTCGCCGCCGAACGCCCGGATCCGGTCGGCGGAGAAATCGGTGCGCCGGGCCTCGCGTGCCACCGCATCCGGCGTGAAGGGCGCCAATGGCGCCATGACCGCTTCGGTGCTCGCCAGTTTCGGCCGCGCGGCGGCCTGCCGCGCGGCACGCGCAACATCAGCGGCTACGGCGTCATAGTGCGCGCCGATTTCCTCGGCCGTGAGCAGGCCACGTGCAAGCACCAGTTCGGCCGACCGCAGCAGCGGGTCGACCGCCTCATCGGCCTCGATGGCAGCCACATCCCGGTACTCTGATTCGACATCGCTGCCCGCATGGCCCAGCAGCCGGACCATGCGCACGTGCAGGCACGCAGGTCGACGATTGTGGCGCACGTAGGCGATGGCGGCCTGGGCCGCACGCCAGGTATCGGCAAGATCAAGGCCGTCGGCCGGGAAGTATTCGATGCCCGGTCGTGACGACAAAGTGGCACGGGTCCATCCCGCTGGCGTCGGCACCGAGATGCCGATCCCGTTGTCCTCGCAGACGAACAGAATCGGACAGGGCAGACTCTGGTGTACGGTCCAGCCCGCGGTATTGAACGCGGCTTGCGCGGCGGCATGATTGACCGACGCGTCGCCGAACGAGCAGGCAACGATGCTGTCGCCCGGCACCGGGGCCTCGCCGCGCAGCCGGGTCGCCTGCGCGATGGCGATGGCCGTTCCCACCGCCTTCGGCAGGTGACTGGCGATGGTGGAGGTCTGCGGCGGCACCCAGCCCGGCGCCGAGCCCCAGACCTTGTGCCGGCCCCCGGAGATCGGGTCCTCGGCGGAAGCGGCCAGTGACAGCGCCGTGTCGTATACCGGATCGCACCCCTCGATCTGGCGCCCGCGCTCCATCATGAAGCCGCCGGACCGGTAATGCAGGAAAGCGGGGTCCGTCGGGCGCAGCAATCGGCCGATGACCGCGTTCCCCTCGTGGCCGGCACTGCCAATGGTGTAGAAGCCCTCGTCGCGCGCCCGCATGGCGCGCGCCTCGTAATCGAGATGGCGTGAACGGAACTGCGACTCGAGCAGTTCGAGCAGATCGTCGTCAGGCGGGTCGGTGGCGGCACCTTCAGGGCTGGCAGGTGCACGAACATCGCCCGCCGCCAGCAGGCGGCGAAAGTTGGCATCTACAATTTCGCTGCGCGAGGTCGGCTGCGGTCTTGAGGTGGACATCGGCGCTTCCGGTCAGGTTGGGGCCGCCGAGTTAGCCGCATTCACGCGCCGCGTTCAAGCCCGGAACGCAGGCACGCCCTCCCTGGCGTCAGCCCGCGGCAATTCGACGAGGGTCGGCCGCAGGCTACTCAATCACCGCGCGAGGCGTCATCGACACGCTGGCGCACACGCTGCAGGAGCCTTGCTTCACGCACCAGCGCAAAGTAGCCGATCGCAGCGAGCGTGCCGCCAAGCGTGCGTATGACAACGCGCGCAGAACTGGCCATGGAATCCTCCAGAGCGTAGCCTCGGGAGTAGTTGGCTCACCATTTGATTGCGCACAATCAAATGGTGCGAAATATAACACGCTTCGCGATCATTGCCATTGAGGCCGGATCAGCCATCGGGGGCATGGCGCCGCCGCGACCGCATTCATGCTCGGGGAGGACATGAACATGACCGATTTCACCGATCAGCAAGCGGGCAGCCTGGCTCTGGACAGCCAGATCTGCTTCGCCGTCTACTCGGCCGCCCATGCCTTCACGCGCCTGTACTCGGTTCTGCTCGACGCACATGGCCTGACCTACACCCAGTACCTTGTGCTGCTCGTGCTCTGGGAGGGGGATGGCCTGACGGTGAAGGAGCTGGGCGCCCGCCTGCGACTCGACTCCGGAACGCTGACCCCGGTTCTGCGGCGCCTGGAGAATCAGGGCCATGTCACGCGCGAACGCGACACCGCCGACCAGCGCCGCGTGCATGTCTATCTGACACGGGGCGGCCGCGACCTGCAGCCGCGGATTGCCGACATTCGCCGGGTCGTGTTTCACGCCACGGGCCTTGGAGCTGCGGATCTTGAAGCCCTCAAACAGCAGCTCGAGCAGGTGGCCACGGCGCTGGACTCGACCGCGGAACATCTCGACAGCACCCGTACGCGCGCTGCCGATGCACATGGATGACTGCCACCGAGCACCATGGTGAACGTACGTCATCAAGCGCTGCGCGCCGCCCTCGCCGTGTTGGCGGCGCTCGTCCTGGGCACGGTCGCCGGTTCGGTGATCCAGACCCAGTTCAACCTGCTGGCGCTGGTGCGCATCGGTGGTGAGGTAACCCTGACTCAGTGGCTCGTCGTGACCCTGCAGGATATCGCCGGCTTTGGCCCCCTGTTCGCAATTCTGCTGGCCGTAACGCTGGCCGCTGCCCTGCCCGTGGCGGGCGTGACCGCCCGCCTGCTGGGGGGCTGGCGCCGCAGCCTGATGGCCCTCGCCGGCGGCGGGGGATTGCTGGTGGCATTCATCACCATCGACGCGCTGGCACCAATGCCGACCCTCATCGCCGCAACACGCTCGCTGCCCGGCACAATCGCGATGCTCGCGCCCGGCGCCCTGGCCGGCTGGCTGTTCGCGCACCTCACACGCGCCGTGCATGCCACCGAGGGGCGCCCGTGACGACCCGGTGCGCGCGACTGGCAGGGCTGGTCCTGTTGCTGGCACTGGGCCCCGCGGGCGCGGCCACGTTGCGGGTGGAAACCCTCGCCGAGGGCCTGGAACACCCCTGGTCCCTCGCGTTCCTGCCCGACGGCGCAATGCTGGTGACCGAACGCGCCGGTCGCCTGCGCTACATCGACCCTCAGGGGGATCTCGCATCCGAGCCGATCACCGGGCTGCCGGAAGACATCCATGTACAGGCGCAGGCCGGCCTCAAGGAGATCGCCCTCGCTCCCGACTTTGCCGATACCGGGCGCGTGTACCTCACCCACGCCTGCGGCAGCCGGCAGGCCAACGCCCTCTGCCTGACCCGCGCCCGTTTCGCCGAACACGCGCTGCACGACCGCGAGACCATCTTCCGCACCCGCCCCGAGCGCCAGGGCTCCGCACACTACGGCGGGCGCATCGCCTTTCTGCCGGATGGCACACTGCTGCTCACGCACGGTGACGGCTTCGTCTACCGGGAACAGGCGCAGAGGCCGGAGAACCATCTCGGCAGCCTGCTGCGCCTCAATCCCGACGGCACAGCCCCGGCCGATAACCCGGCAATCGCAGACGCCGCACCGGAGACCTGGAGCTACGGCCACCGCAACATCCAGGGCATTGTTCATGATCCCGCCACCGACACGGTCTGGGTGGCCGAGCACGGGCCGCGGGGTGGCGATGAACTCAATCGCGTGCGCCCGGGCGGCAATTACGGCTGGCCCCTGGCTACACATGGGGTGGACTACACCGGTGCGCGCATCACGCCGCACACATCGCTGCCCGGCATGGCGGATCCGCTCTGGACCTGGACGCCCGCGCTCGCGCCCGGTGGCATGACGCGCTACAGCGGAGACCTTTTCCCGCATTGGGAGGGCGACCTGCTGATCGCCGGGCTCGCCGGCAAGAGCGTGCGCCGCATGGTCGTGGATGCCAACGGCGTCGACGAAGCCGAAATCCTGTTCCGGGACCGCGGCGAACGCCTGCGTGACATTCGCACGGGCCCGGGTGGTGCCCTCTACCTGCTGACGGACTACGCCGACGGCCGCTTGCTGCGCGTCACGCCGGCGGATTGACCGCGCGCGGTTGGCGCTGCGCGCACCCTGTCAGGCCTTGCGCCCAACCCGCTTGTCGATCGCGCGCTCGACCTTGTCCACCGCCTCGCGCACGGCGTCATAGACGTTCTCGCTCAGGGTCTCGACCACCACGGGATCCATGCCCGCCAATCGCGCCTCCAGTGTGCAGGCCTTGTCCACGCCACCCTTGCCGGGACGGACATCCTTGAAGAACACCTCCAGGCGCGTGATGCGATCTCCGAACCGGCGGTCCAGGCGAGCGACGACGTTGTGCACATGTTCTTCCAGAGCGGCTGAGTGCTCGACGCCTGCGGCGGTCTCGATCTCGATATGCATTCTCGGCTTCCTTTTGCTTGGGCACGACTTCCACTCCCCGACGTCTGGGCTATGGCCGGGAATTCAAGGGAGAAGCCGAGTCGGGGCACATTCCGGGGGATTCGGTGCCACCAACTGGTATCATGGGCCAACATGAAGGCCGCGCCCGCTACCGTTTCTCTGGTCCTCGGCTCTGGCGGTGCCCGGGGCCTCGCCCACATTGGAGTGATCCGCGAGCTCGAAGCCCGCGGCTACGCCATTCGAGCGGTATCCGGCAGCTCCATGGGCGCGCTCGTCGGCGGCATTTACGGGATGGGCCGGCTCGACACCTACACGGAATGGGTGACCGCCCTTGAGCAGACCGATGTACTCCGCCTCCTCGACTGGACATTGGCCGCCGGCGGCCTGATTCGTGGACGCCGCATCATCGACCAGCTGCGCGAACTCATCGGTGACTGCGACATCGAGGATCTGCCCATCGACTTCACGGCCGTGACCGTCGATCTCGATCGCGGACGTGAGCTGTGGCTCAACCGCGGCCCGCTGTTCGATGCCGTGCGCGCCTCGATCGCCATCCCCGGGATCTTCACGCCACACGAGTACCGCGATCGAACGCTCGTCGATGGCGGTATTCTCAATCCCGTACCGGTGGCACCGACACTGAGCACCGTGACCGATCTGACGGTGGTGGTCGACGCCAACGCTGGCTCGATCGACCCGCCACCGCCCGAGACCAGGCCCGCGGACAAGGCCACGAACAGCGGGCGCCTGGGAGCGATCCGCGAGTTCATCGGCTCCGCGACCGGCGAGCGCGAATCGATGGCGACGCAGCCGGGCCTCAGCGCCGTTCTGACCCGCTCGCTGGAGACCATGCAGGCGGCCATTACGCGTCAGCATCTGGCCGTATTCCGGCCGGATGTTGTCATCAACATCCCGAAAAATGCCTGCATGGTTCACGAATTTCACCGCGCGGCCCCGATGATCGAACTCGGCCGCCGGCTCGCCGCGGAAACGCTGGACAGCGACAACCCGGCACGCCACGACTGAATCGGCGTTACAATCCCCTTGTTCACTCACACCGTGCAACGCACGCGAGGATTTGCAGCCATGACGAGCAACGCAGAACTGAATGCCCTCAAGGAACGCTACGTCGCCAAGGGCGCGGCCAGCCCGGCCACCGCCTTCGCCGACCGGGCGGAGAACGCCGAGCTCTGGGACGCCGACGGCAACCGCTTCGTCGACTTCGCCGGCGGCATTGGCGTGCTCAACCTGGGCCATCGCCATCCCAAGGTCGTCGAAGCAGTCAAGGCGCAGCTCGACCGCGTGATGCACACCTGTCAGACGGTCATGCCCTATGAACCCTACGTGCGCCTGGCCGAACGCCTGTGCCAGGTAACGCCGGTACGTGGCGACGCCAAGGCGATGCTGGTCAACTCCGGCGCCGAGGCGCTCGAGAACGCGGTGAAGATTGCCCGCGCCAGCACCGGCCGGGACGCCATCATCACCTTCGACGGCTCCTTCCACGGTCGCACGTTCATGACCCTGGCGATGACCGGCAAGGTACTGCCCTACAAGAACGACTTCGGCGCCATGCCGGCCGACGTTTTCCGCGCCCCCTTCCCGCTGCCCTACTACGGCATCAGCGAAGAGGACGCACTGCACGGCCTGAAGATGCTGTTCAAGACAGATGTCGCACCGCATCGCGTCGCGGCGATCATCATCGAGCCCGTGCAGGGAGAAGGCGGCTTCTATGCGGCGTCGAAGGAATTTCTCGAGAAGATCCGCGCCATCTGTGACGAGCACGGCATCCTGCTCATTGCCGACGAAGTGCAGTCGGGCTTCGCCCGCACCGGCAAGCTCTTCGCCATGGAGCATTCCGGCGTCGAGGCGGACCTGATGACGATGGCCAAGAGCCTGGCCGACGGCATGCCACTGTCCGCCGTGGTCGGCACGGATCGGGTCATGGACGCTTCCGGCCCGAACTCGCTGGGTGGCACCTACAGCGGCAACCCGCTCGGCTGCGCGGCGGGTCTGGCGGTTCTCGACATCATCCGCGAAGAGAAGATCCTGGAACGCAGCCAGGCCCTGGGTGACCGCCTGGCCGAACGGTTCGCGCGCTGGCGCGAGCAGTTCGACTGTGTAGACAACATCCGCAACCTCGGGGCGATGGCGGCGTTCGACCTGGTCAAGGATCGCAACCAGCGCACACCGGACGCCGACCTTGCGGGCGCACTGTGTCGCGAGGCGCGTGCGCGCGGACTGATCCTGCTGTCATGCGGGCTGTACGGCAACGCGATCCGCGTGCTGGTGCCGATCACGGCCGAGGATGCAGTGGTCGACGAGGGCCTGGACATCATCGAGTCCGCCCTCGCCGATCTGGCCCAGTCGGCGCAACGCGCCACCGGCTGAGGTCTCCCCAGGGGCCGCCCGCATTCGGCGGGCGGCCCACTGCGCGTCATCATCGGGGGCCCGCGACGCGGACGCCCGCAGTTTTGCTGTGCGCTCGCAGGTGCTCGTCCAGGGCGTCCGCCATCTGGCGCATGCCCTCCTGCTGCCGGCGATACAGACCGCCGGGCACCACGCTCGCCAACACACCGTCGAAGCGAGCCTGCTGGATGAGTTGCGTTTCATTGCGGCCGCAGCGTTCGAGCCGATACGAGTATTCACCGCGCAACAGGCGGTCGCTCAGCAGATGCCCTGCCCAGACCAGGCGTGCCTCCACTTCCACCCGCTCGATGCGGGCGTGAAAGCGCAGCGGATTGCCGCCGGGCGGCTGCATCTGGATCAGGATGCGTGCACCCGGCGCGGCATGGCCCACCGCGTTGCGCAGAAAGGGATTCCACGCCCGGTAGCCGCCGAAATCGGCAAGCACTCGCCAGACCTGATCGCGCCCGGCCGCGATGACCTGGTTGTACTCGATGACGCGCGCCATGTCTGCGATCCGGTCGCCCTGAATAGCGGGGCCCTGAATAGCCGGGCCCTGAATAGCTGGTCGCTGCGTAGCCAGCGATGATCAGGCCTTGCCCGCTTCTCCGCCATTGCCATTCACGTTGTCGCTACCCCCCTGGTGCGCCAGCGGCTCGGCCGCGTCCAGACGCGGATGGTTATCCCTGAACTCGCGCCCCAGATCGCCGCCGCGGGCATCCAGCGCCGCCAGTGCGGCATGAATCCCGTGAATCGCCGCCAGCACGTCAGACGTGTTCGCCGACTCCGAAATGGTGTGCATGTTGCGGATCGGGAATCCCACCGAAGTCGCCGCGCAGTCGATCGCGGCCAGTACACCCGCCATGCCGTCCGTACCGGTGTCGGCGCCACAGACGTCGCGCTGGAACGGAATACCCGTCTCGCGCGCCGCGCTTTCGATGACGCGGTTGAGCTGCTCGCTGGCGATCGAGCCGACGGACAGGGTGAACCCCGCGCCCATCTTCTGCGGGTTCAGTCGCCGATCACCCACGTTCGGTGCAGCGTCGTAATCGTGATTGACGTCCACGGCAATGATCGCGTCCGGCTGCATTTCGCCGGCCAGCACGCGACTGCCCATGCGGCCGATCTCTTCATGCGTGGCCGCGGCGAACATCATGCGAATGTTCCCGGCCGCCCCCGATTCGGCCACCAGGCGAGCAACCTCCGCGGCGACGAAGCAGCCGAGGCCGTTGTCGAGATAGGCACCGTAGAAGGAGTCGGGCGCAAAACCGCGCTTGATGGGACGATTCAGGATCAGGGTGTCACCGGGGCGAATGCCCAGTTTCTCCACCTGCTTCTTGCGATCCTTGCCGTGCAACTGCAGCTCGAGGTAGAGCTGCTCCTTCTTGATCCCCTTGGTGCCCGCGCGCGTCGCCTCGTCCACGAAGTGAATGGCGCCCAGCGCTTCAACCGTACCCCCCTCGATGATGCGGTAGCGGCCGGGATTGTCGGGGTCCTCGCTGAACAGGTGGGCCTCGTGGCCAATCAGCGTCGTGGGCAGAAACGAATCGCTGTTGATCCAGATCTTGCCGTCATCGCCAACACTGCGCACCTGCATGCGAATCTTGTCCGCGTGGCCGATGATCATCACGCTGAACAGATCGTCCCGCCCGGGATGGGTATCCAGCACGACACTGGCATTGCCGCGGAACTGGCGCACCTGCCAGCCTTCGGGCGCAAAGGATTCGAAATAGGGCTTGAGCACGCCATAGGTCATCGCCCCCTCGAGCCCGATCGGGCTGGGCGCGGCGAGGATCTCGCGCATGCGCGCGAACTGGTCTTCCGGCATCGGCTGGGTCCAGGGCTTGGCGGCATCGTTCATGGGGAGTGCAATCCTTGTTGTGGACAAACGACCATGATACCCGGATCGCCAACGTGCAACCAACGGCATGCAGATACCCGCGGCCCGACAGTCGTCGCGCCAGCGGGTGTCGCGCCCACGATCCATGATCACGCGGTGAAAAGGGCGGCATTCGCGGCGACTTGCTTTATACTGGCCGGCAAATCACCGCGACGGATCGTACCGTGAACGACCTCCGGCGCCGCAACCACTACGATGTCACCGATCGCGTGTTCGTGGCCGACCCGCGGGCCGTACGCCCCGTGGTTGCCGAAGTCGTCCAGGCGCTGGATCCGCATGCGGACATCGCGCCACTGGACCGGGCGTTCGAACTGTTCTCCCGCCTCTACACCGGCGAACTCGAAGACTACGTCGGCTGCGAGACCTGGTACCACGACGCCCAGCACAGCCTCGACAGCACCCTGACAATGGCGCGCCTGCTCGATGGGCATGAACGCAGTGCCAACACCCACGAGCGCCTGGGCTCGCGCCGGTGCGTGCTCGGGCTGATCGTTGCACTGTTCCACGACGCCGGCTACATCCGCCGTGCCAGCGATGCCGCACACCACGGCGCCGAGTTCACGACCTGGCACGTGCGGCGCAGCGCGGATTTCCTCGCCAACGTACTGCCGGAGCTGGGCTTTGCCGAGGAGACGGCCATGGCCCGGCAAATGGTGCATTTCACCGGTTACGAACTCGCCCTCGACGACATTCTCGTGGAGGACCCGCTCGACCGGCGGCTCGGATTCATTCTGGGATCGGCCGATCTGCTCGCGCAGATGTCCGATCGCTGCTACCTGGAGAAATGTCGCGACTGTCTGTACCCGGAGTTCGCGATCTGCGGCCTTGCCGGGCCGGGTGGTGGCGACGGTCACCCCGAGCCGATGTTCGCATCCCCGGAGGATCTCATGCGCGGAACCCCGGACTTCGTGCGCCAGATGTGGCACGATCGCCTGGATGGCTACTTCGAGGGCGTGTACCGGTTCGAGGCCGTGCACTTCAACGGCACACCGCGCTACGTCCAGGCGATCGATTCCCATCTGCCACGCCTGCACTACGCACTCGAGCGCGAAGGCATCCATCGCGGTCTGCGCCGGCGCGCCGAGTGCATCAATGCCGGTCCGCTGCGCGAGCTCCTCGGTCTCGACCCGGCCCTCGGCCCGGCCAGCGCTAATGGCCGGCCACCCCGCGCGGCGCAACATCCCTGAACCACCATGTTGACCACCCTACGGAGACACCCGAACCGATCATGAAGGCAAACTGCTCGCTCGACTTTCTGCACATTCCGCTGGCGCTGATACTGTGTACAGCCGGTCCCGCCGTCGCCGCCATCGAGACCGACGAAGCCGGGAACGCTGGCGCGTCGTTTCGTGCCTGCGTCAGTGATCTCGGTGATCGCGCCATCCGCGCCGGAGTGCGTGCAACCACGGTGGACACCCACCTCCCCGGCATCAGCTTCATCGAGCGCGTGATCGAGCTGGATCGGCATCAGCCCGAGTTCACCACAACGTTCGCCGATTACCTGGGACGCCGGGTCACGCAGGAGCGGGTCGAGCGCGGGCGTGAGGTGCTCGAGGAACACCGGGCGCTGCTGGAAGACCTCTCGGCGGAATACGGTGTTCCTCCCCAGTACCTGGTCGCCTTCTGGGGTCTCGAGACCAACTACGGCAGTTACACCGGCAACATGCCCGTGCTCGATTCCCTTGCGACGCTCGCCTGCGACGGTCGCCGGGGCGAATTCTTCTCGCGCGAACTCATCGCCGCACTGGAAATCCTGGACGACGACGCCATACCCGTCGAGCGCATGCGCGGCTCCTGGGCCGGCGCCATGGGCCATGTCCAGTTCATGCCTTCCGTGTTCCGCCGCTACGCCATCGACCGCGACGGCAGCGGGCGCCGTGACCTGTGGGGCAGTACCGAGGATGCGATGGCTTCGGCGGCCAACTTTCTGCGTGCGCTGGGCTGGGAGCGCGGCTATCGCTGGGGGCGGGAGGTTTCTCTCCCCGAGGGCTTTCCCTACGCGGAAATCGGTCGCGAAACGCGCAAGTCGCTCGCGCAGTGGCGTGAGCTCGGCGTGACCACGGCGTGGGGCCATCCCCTGCCCGATGTCGACATCGAGGCTTCGATCCTGCTCCCCGCCGGGCACCGCGGGCCGGCATTCCTGGTCTACGACAACTTCCGCATCATCATGGGCTGGAACCCGTCGGAGTTCTATGCGTTGAGTGTCGGCCATCTTGCCGACCGCATTGCCGGCGCGGGCGACCTGCGCCATGCGCCGCCAGCGGATGCCCCGCGCCTCACCCGGGCGCAGGTCATGGCCCTGCAGAAACGACTGAATGACAAGGGGTTCATCAGCGGCGTGCCGGATGGCATCGCCGGCCCGATGACCCGCCGGGCGGTGAGCCAGTTCCAGCAGGCGCATGATCTGGTGCCCGACGGGTTCCTGTCCGCCGAGGTGCTGTATTTGCTGGACGTGAGTCCGGAGGAATCCTGACCGGCCCACTCGGCGCGGCCACCCGGCTCGTGCTCAGTCGGCCGCTCCGCCCAGGGCGCGCAGGCGTTCACGCAGTGTGCGGCGCTTGCGTTCGGCACTCGCGCTTTCACCGGATTTGCCGCCATGGACCTGGTGATAACGGATCGGTCCGCCCGTGTATGCGGGAAATCCCGCCCCGACGACGGCCGCGACTTCAAGCTCGCCTTCATCTCCGACCACCCCGTCGGCCAGACAGCGCTGTGCTTCCTCCACGATCGGCGCTATCAGTGCCGGCCCGAGCTCACGAAAGCGCATGTGACGCGGCGGCAACGCCGCGACGACCCGTCGGTCACCGCGCCAGTCGTGGAACCCCTTGCCCACTTCGTGCCCGTACCGCCCCGTATTCAGCTGCTCCTGCAGGGCGGGCGGAACCTCCAGAGGCTCACGCCCGGACAGACGCTGCGCCAGGGTGAGGCAACGGCGCAACCCCATCCAGTCGGCGAGTTCCAGTGGCCCCGCGGTCATCCCGACATAGCGGGCCGCGGAGTCGATCACCTCGCGCTGGGGGCGACTGTAGCGGCGCGCACCTTCGAGTATGTAGGGCACGAGCAGGCGGTTGACCAGGAATCCCGGCAGGTCGCGAACCACCAGCGGTACGCGCTCCAGTCGATTGATCAGTACGCGCCCGGCGTCAATGCTTTCCACCCGACTTTCCCGCGCACGCACGACCTCCACCAGGTTTGCCAGCACACGCTGGGCGATCGCGATCTGGAAATGCAGCCCGATGAGGCGCCCCGGATCCTGCAGACCCGCGGCAAGATCGCTCACGGACAGTGTCGAGGTCGTCACGGCGATCGGTGTCGACGGCGGCAGGCGCTGTTCGAGAGATGCCAGCACGGCCACCTTCACGTCCTGGTCCTCGTCAACGGCCTCGATGGCGAAATCGGCCGTCGCGGCCCGCTCACCCTCGGCGTCGGGGAGCAGGCGCGCCACTGCCGCCTCACCCGCCTCGCTGCCGAGGCGCCGACGCAGAACGGCGGGTGCCCGCTCCTGC
>SL_3KL_010_SEDDRAFT_10001136_pt1 | contig 23820 bp, 24 predicted proteins | sample SodLakKL_010_SED_2_FD_10381 | JGI IMG/M metagenome (IMG submission 10381) | reverse complement strand
ACCTCCGGATCCGCCAGCCGGTCCCGGAACCAGTCCCGGGCGAAGGCGTTCAACTCATAGTAGACCCGGAGCGGATCGTCCTCGGCGTCGCCACGTCCCACTTCCCGGACCTCCACCCCGTATCGGGCTCCTAGCGACTTTACGGCATCGTTGAATTCCATCCCGCTCCTCTTCATGAGGAACGAGAAGATGTCTCCCGACTCACCACACCCGAAGCAGTTGTAGAAGCCCTTGGAGGGCACCACGTAGAAGGAGGGGGAGCGATCGTCGTGGAAGGGACACTTCCCCTTCCAGTCCTTTCCGGACCGCTTGAGCGACACGACCTCGCCGATGACCTCCACGATGTCGGCCCGATTCCGCACCTCTTCCACCACCTCGTCGGGGATCATGGCCTCACCCCTGGAGACGGACCACCGTGACCCCGCCCCCGCCTTCTCCCAGCAGACCGGGGCGGAACTCGGGAACCCGCCCTTCCCGACGCAGGAGTTCCTGGACCCGGGCCTTCACCGCTCCCGTCCCCTTCCCGTGGATGATGCGGATCTCGGGGAGGCCGGCCATGATGGCCGCATCCAGGGCCCGGCCCAGCTCCAACTCCACCTCGTCCACCCGGAGCCCACGGAGGTCGGCCTCCGGGCGAGCCTCCACCTCCGGCCCGGTCCAGCCGCCCCGGGAAGGCACGGACCCGGTGGGTCTCGATTTCTTGGCCGTGGACGCCTTGATCCGCTCCAGCTTTCCGGCGGACACCTGCAGGCGCATTCCCGAGACCTCCACCGTGACCCGGTCGCCCTCCACCTCCTGGACCGTGCCCGGCGATCCGCTGCCCACCAGACGGACCGGATCGCCGGGAGCGAGATCAGGGGTTCGGGTCCGGCGGGTCCGGCGGGGTTCGGGGCGCCGCTGGCGCTGACGTTGGGCGGCCTCTTCCACCCGGCGACGGGCCTGACGCTCCGCATGGTCCAGCGCCTGGTCCCGGGAGGCGGCTTCTCCGGCCCGGCGGACCTGGGCGATGGCCTCCTCCACTTCCTGGCGAGCGTCCAGAAGCAGGCGCCTGGCATCGTCCCGGGCCCGGGCTTCCGCCGACTCTTCCCGCTGGACCAGACGCGTCTCCCGGAGCTCCACCTCCTCCTCCATCCGCTGCGCCCGCTCCCTGGATGCCCGGGCATCTCCAAGGGCCCGATCCAACTCCCTCTCCTTTTCCTCCAGCGTGGCCAGGAGGGTTTCCACCTCCAACTCCCCGGAGTCCACATGGGACTCGGCGCGGGCCAGAACGGGCTCCGGCAGGCCGAGCCGACGGGCGATGGCGAGTCCGTAGCTCCGCCCCGGCCGTCCCTTCTGGAGCTGGTAGGTGGGGGCGATGCGCCCGGCGTCGAAGAGGAGCGAGGCGTTGACGATGCCACTCCCCTCCACGTCCAGGCGCTTCATGGAGCCGAGGTGGGAGGTGACCACGGCACGGGCGCCTCGCTCCACCAGCGTCTCCAGGATGGAGCGGGCCAGAGCCGCGCCCTCGGCGGGGTCCGTGCCCGTCCCCATCTCGTCCATGAGGACCAGGGTTCCGGGGCCGGCGCCGTCCAGGATCCGGATGGCGTTGGCCATGTGCGCCGAGAAGGTGGAGAGGGACTCGGCAATGGACTGCTCGTCGCCGATGTCTGCGAAGACATCTCGGAGGAGGGGGAGCCGGGTGCCCCGCCCCACCGGCGGGATGATCCCGCTCTGCGCCAGGAGATGGACGAGCCCCATGGTCTTGAGGAAGACCGTCTTGCCGCCGGTGTTGGGGCCCGAGACCACCAGCGCCCTCTCAGGGGGGTCCAGCTCCAGGTCGAAGGGCACCACCGAGGACCGACGGTCCTGGGAGGTCGGGTTGCCGGAAGGGCCCGGGTTGCCTGAAGGGGACGGGTTGCCTGAAGGGCCCGGACCGGGAGGAGCCGACTCCTCCAGCGCCTGCTCCAGGAGGAGCGGGTGGCGGCCCCCCAGCACCCGGAGGATCCCGTCGTCCGAAGGGACGACATCTGGAAGCTCGCCTCCCCACGCTCGGGCACTTCGGGCCCGGGCCCACAGCGTGTCGAAGTCCACCAGGGCCCCCAGGCCATCCTCCATCTCCCACCGCACCGCCCGGAGCCGACCCGAGATCTCCTTGAGGATCCGGAGGATCTCCCGCTCCTCGTCCCGCTCCAGCTCCTGCATCTCATTCATGAGCCGGAGCGCCAGGGGTGGCTCCACGAAGAGGGTGGCTCCGGTGGCCGACTCCCCGTGGATGACCCCGCCCACCGCCGATTTCCCCTCTCGCCGGATGGGGACCACGTAGCGACCGTCCCGGATGGAAATGGAGGCGTCCGGAACGCGGATCCTGTCCGGGAGGGAATCCAGGTAGCGTTCGAGGCGCTGAACCAGTCTGGCCCGCGCCTCCCTGAGGCGCCGGCGAATCTGCCGGAGGGTCGAGCTGGCCGAGTCCCGGACCGAGCCGTCCGACTCCACGATGGCGTCAATGCGCCCCAGAAGCTCGGGGTACTCGGGGAGGCGTTCCCGGAGTCGCCCCAGGTGGGGGAGGGGCGGAGGCTCCACCCCCGATGGGTCGGGTTGGGGATCCAACCCCGTCCGCAGGTCGGCCGATGACCGGAGCAGGGTGGCTAGGAGGAGGAGTCCGGTCGGGTCCAGGACGCCTCCGTCCATCTCCAGGATGCGCAGCGGACTTCGGGCGTCGGGTACTGTGGATGGGGCCCAGGCCGGTGCGGCCTCACCCAACCGCACCGCCTCCTGGACCCGCTCCAGCTCCCGCCGGATCCACGGGAGCTCCGTGGAGGGGCGGAGAGCCAGCACCGCCTCCTTTCCCAGCTCACTTCCGGCCCGAGCGGCCACCCGCTCGAGAAGGGAGTGGAACTCCAGCACGGCCAGGGCGTGGGCATCCATTCAGCCGTCCAGCTCCTCCCGGACGATCCGGTTGGCCTCCCTGCCATCGAACCGCCCCTGGATGCGGGGCATGAGCTGACCCATGACGGCCCCCATCTGGGACGCACCTCCTGCCACGATCTCCCGACCATCTCCCGCACGGTGTCTTCCGAAAGCGGAGGAGGGAGGAAGGCACCGAGGATCTCGGCCTCCTGGTCCTCGCGCTCCGCCAGCTCTTCCCTACCGCCGGCCCGCATCTGCTCCGCCGCCTCGCGACGCTGCTTCAATGCCCGGGTCAGGACGCGCTTCACCATCTCATCGTCGGCGGGGGCGCCGGCGTCGATCTCGGCGTTGCGGAGCTCGGCCAACGTCGAGGACAGAACGGTGGTGCGAAGCTTGTCCCTGGACTTCCGGGCGGCGATCAACTCGGCTTCCAGTTGGTCCTTCAGCGGTTGGGACACGGGATTTTCGTGGGATGGGGTGGAGAGGACGAAGAGCGGACACCACGGAGAGGGGCGGGGCCGGCCCGACGATTGAAGCTACCCGGAAGGCTTGAGCAGGGTCAACGCGGCACGTGCCGGCGGACTCAACCGGGGGGCCAATCCAATCGGCGCCCTCCCAGCACGTGAAGATGCAGGTGCGACACGGTCTGCCCCCCGTCCCGGCCGATGTTGGTGACGATTCGATAGCCGTCACCGGCAAGGTCCAGGGACCGGGCCGCTTCACCCGCCGCAAGAAGGAGGTGGCCGGCGAGCCCCTCGTCCTCCGGTCCAAGATGGTCCGCCGAGACCACATGGCGCTTGGGAATCACCAGAAGGTGGGTGGGAGCCTGGGGGTTCACGTCCCGGAAGACGAGTGCCCGGTCGTCGTCGTGGACGACCTGGGCGGGTATCTCACCGGCGACGATTCGACAGAAGATGCAGTCATCGGCCACGAAGGCGACCTCCTCGACCAGTGGACGGCCACGGGAGTGATGGGACCCTCCCCTACCCCGGACCGCCCGGAATTCGCTGAATGGGCCCATCCATCCATGTAGAGGCCCGGACCCGCCTCCTAATCTACCCTTCCCCATCGCAGGGGTGGAACCCGGCCTCAAACCCCACCAAAGGAGGTGCCTCATGTTCGACGATTTGGAAGCCACCACTCGGGATGTACTGGATCGACATGCCGCCCCGGCCATGTCGTTGGGGGAGCTCAGGGAGTTGATTGCCCGGGAGCGCCCCGGATTCACCCCGCCCCCCATCTCCCTGGCGGCGGCCCTGAAGAGAACCGATGGCTCCATCCGGATCCTGTCCACGGATCCCCTGAGGCTGGGGTGGATGGTCCCCGTGGGGTGGGTGGTCCCTCCGCCCGGCAAGCCCTACCCAAGGACCCTGGTGGAGCTGCTCCGCCAGAGCCTCCGACAACTCGGGCATCGCATCGAGCCGGGATCGAGCCTGGCTCTGGCACGCTGGGCCCGCTTGCTCCGGGAGGAGGAACGGGTGCGGCCGGAGCTTGAGCGGCTGGCGAAGGCCGCCGCGGACCTGGACGGACACCTCCGTCCCGGCCAACCGACCCACACCTCAGGCGGCCACCCGACAACCCGTGGGGGAACGAACCCTAGGGCGCCCGGTCCCGACGCCGAGCCAGACCGGTCCACCACTCGTCCTCCGTATCCTCGTCCGTCACGACGAACCCGTGCCGCTGGAGGGCCTCCCGCATGGACTCCTCCTCGGACCGGAGGATCCCCGAGACGATGAGCCATCCGTCCGGCACCAGCGATTCCCGGAAGGCGGCAAGGAGGGGAAGAAGAATGAAGGCCTGCATGTTGGCGAGTATTCCCTGGAACGGTCCAGCCTGTACCAACTCGGGCCCCGCGACCTCGCCCGGGTAGACGTCCACCCGGGTGAGGACGCCGTTGGTTTCGAGATTTTCCCGCAGCGCCTCGCACGACCACTCGTCCGACTCATAGGCAAGGACCCGGTGGGCTCCCAGCCGAGCAGCGGCAATGGCCAGGATCCCGGAGCCAGAACCCACGTCGGCAACACGATCCCCCGGCGTGACTGCGGACTGCACGAGACGAAGGCACCCACGCGTCGTGGCATGCTCCGCGGTACCGAAGGCCATCCCTGGATCGATGGTGATCCGGATCTCATCATCCGTCAATTCACCAGGAGCCCAGGATGGAGCCACCACCACGCGGGGAGGGATGCGTCGGGGACCCAGCCCCTGCCGCCAGCGCTCTGCCCAGTCCTGGTGAGCCTGCCATCGGAATGCAACGGGCCAGGGGTCCGCCGAACCCACCAGCTCCCCAAGGCGTTGAGCCAGGACCTCGATCCAGGCTTCAGGATCGGAAGACAGGCCATCCAGGGAATCAGGAAGGTACACACGGAGACCGGAGGGAGTCTCTTCCACACCGCCCGCCGGAAGCTCCAGAAGCGCTTCCACCACAAGGGCGGCGACCTGCGGATCCCCGGGGTGATCCACGGTGACCTCCAGCCACCGGTCCGGGACAGGAACCCCGCTCATCCGGCGGTGAAGGCCTCCTTCACCCTCGACCAGAAGCCCTTTCGTTCTCCTGCCTCGTCCACCCGTGACGGAGCATCATCCTCCACCTCGCGGAGCCGCCGGAAGAGATCCTCCTGTTCCCGGGAGAGGGACGTGGGGGTCCACACCCGGATCCGGATCAGCAGATCGCCTCGACCCCGACCGTTCAGATCGGGAATTCCCTCGCCGCGCAGGCGGAGGGCCTCTCCACTCTGCGTGCCGGCGGGCACGGCCACCCGGGCCTTGCCGGTGACGGTCTCCAACTCCACCTCATCGCCCAGCGCCGCCTGACAGAAGGTGATGGGCAGATCGGTGATGAGGTGGTTGTCCTGGCGGGTGAAACGGGGATCCTCCTCCACCTCGAGTAGAACCATGATGTCGCCGTGCGGACCGCCCCGACTGCCGGCGTTCCCCTTCCCCCGCAGGGTGATGAAGTTCTCGCTGGACACCCCTGCCGGGACCTCCACCTCCACCTCACTCTGTTCGCGGACACGGCCCTCGCCATGACAGGTTCCGCAGGGCGTGCGAATCGTGGTCCCCTCACCCCCACAGGCCCGGCAGGTGGTGACGGAGACGAACTGTCCGAACACGGACCGTTGTGCCACCCGTTCCTGCCCTGATCCTCCGCACTGGTCGCAGGTGGTGGGAGAGGAGCCCTCGGCCGCCCCGGAGCCGTCGCAGTCGGGGCACGGCACCAGCACGGCGACCCGGAGACGCTTGGTGGCCCCCTTTACCACCTCTGTCAGGGTCAGGGGCAGGCGCACCCTGACCGACTCTCCCTTTCGACGTCCGCCACCTCGCCGCCGGGCTCGCCCTCCGCCACCGAAGAGATCCTCGAAGCCCCCGCCCCCGCCCCCGCCGAAGTCGCGCATGAAGATCTCGATGGCGTCGTGGAGGTCGAAGCCCCCACCGAAGGGGCCCCCGGCCCCACCCTTGAGACCCTGCTCGCCGTAGCGATCGAAGGCGGCCCGCCGTTGCGGATCCTTCAGGACCTCGTAGGCGGCGGAAATCTCCTTGAAACGAGCCTCGGCCTCGGCCGACCCCTGATTGCGGTCGGGGTGGTATTTCATGGCCAGCTTGCGGTAGGCCTTCTTGATCTGTTCTGCGTCGGCGTCCCGGGGAACGCCAAGGGTATCGTAGTAGTCTGCCATTCGGCTCGGTGTTGGACGTCGTTCAGTTCAGAACGTCGGATCGGAGACGGCGGGCGGTGGAGCGTGCCGCCGAATCGTCGACCTTCCTACCGCAGGATGCGGTTTACCAGGGAGGAGGTGTGCTCCACAATGGCGATCACCTTCTCGTAGGGCATGCGGGTCGGGCCGATTACCCCGATCACCCCTTTCAGTCCACCGACCCGGTACTCGGCCGTGACCAGGGTGAAATCAGACAGCTTCCGGTCCGGGTTCTCCGAACCGATGGTGATCTGCAGTCCGGGTACGTGAACCCGGCTGCCCAGGACCCGGGAGAAGAGCTCCCGTTCCTCCGTGAGTTGAAGGAGACCCTTGAGCTGCTCCCCGGACGTGAATTCCGGCTGGGACGCCAGCACGCTGGCATTCCCCAGATGGACCTCCGATCCCTCCAGCTCCGGCCAGTCGAAGAGCTCCGGGCCGGACTGCATGAAGATATTCAGGATCTCCTCGGCCGCCGGGTCATCGGGCGGCGCGGCGTCCCGAACGCGCTCCGCTACGGAATCCCGGATCTCCGCCAGGGTCAGGCCGGCCAGGCGTTCGTTCAGAAGAAGGGTCAGCGTCACCACCGTATCTTCCGGGATCTCACACGGAAGATCCACATAGACCGTGCGGACGAAACCACTCCGGATCTGGGCCACCAGGAGTACCTTGGTGGACGAAACCCGGAAGAGATCCAGGCGTTCGAGAACCGCCCCGTCCAGGCGCGGCGCCGCCGCCACGCCCAGCTCCTGCGACAGGAGTCCGAGCGCACTGATGGCCCGGCGTACCAGGCGATCCACGGCGGAGGCCGCCACCTCGTCCAAGGCCGCGGCGATCTGGTCCTTCTCCTGATTGCTCAAGGCCTGAGGCCGCATGAGCTGGTTCACGAAGATCCGATACGCCAGATCCGTCGGCACGCGGCCGGCGGAGGTGTGCGGGTGGAGAAGATATCCCTTCTCCTCGAGATCACTCATGGTGTTGCGGACCGTGGCCGGCGATACACCGAGGTCGAATCGACGGGTCACATTCCGGCTACCGGCCGGCTCGGCGGTCTCCACATAGATCCGCACCACCGCCTCGAGCACCCGACGTTCCCGCTCGGAGAGCTCGCTGCCATCCGGGCGATCCAGGCGCCCCTCTGTGGGATCTTTCACCATTTGTCCCTCCGAACCTCGGGAAAACCGCTCGACTTGAATGGCCGAATCGGCCAAATCAGTCGAACCTCGCTTCTGTGGGCGCCACATCGTGTGGCCAGCCTTCAGCCAGCTCAGGGATCAGTGTGTCCATGACAAGCCAACCCGCCGGCGTCAGCCGGACGCACTCCCCCGCGGATCGGGCCAACCCCGTGGCAACCCATCGGTCTCGGATGCATCTGGCATCATGGAGCCCCGGCCCCCTCAGGTCCAGCCCCTGCTCCAGGGAAAGCAGCCCCCAAAGCCGTTCGAGGAGACGCTCCTCGGGCGTCAGGATCTCGGAACCAGCCCGGGGATCGAGATTCGCCCCCAGCCTGATGAAGTATGCGGCGGGGTCGTCCAGGTTCCAGAATCGACGACCCTGACCATGGGAGTGGGCGCCGGGACCCAGGCCCAGGTAGGTCTCACCCTGGAGCACCGCCCGATGATGGCGGGGCTCCGATCCAGGCAGGGCGAAGGCGGTGAAGGACCATTGGCGATATCCAGCCTCATCGAGTCGTCGGGTCAGCTCCAGGTAGAGGTCGGCTAATCGGTCCTGCACCTCCGGGTCGGTCTCCTGGAGCCTTGCCTCCCCTCCGCCATCGACCCGAACCTCCTCCACCAGGCTCACCTGTGGCGGAGCCCAGCGGTGGATCACGGCCTCCAGGAGACCGACGGGGTCCGGTGGTGGTCGGGACGTGTCCCGGGCGGTACCCGACCCCCGCACGTTACCTGCGCCCCCTCCTGCGCCCTCCCCTCCGGGCCCTCCCCCTCCGGGCCCTGGAAACCACCGTCCCGACCATGGCGGTGAATCCCGAAGGCCACATCGACACCCCAATACGTGAGGCGGCTCAACCCGAGCCGGGTCGGCCACTCCACGGGGACACCCACCTCCGGCCTCCTGAGGCTGAGACGCGTCACGCCCGCTTCAATCCACCCGTCGACCCTCACCTCATCCATCTCGTCCGGACGGACCTCGAGGGCCACCTCCGCCCCGCGATCCGGGCTCATTCCCACGAGCTCCATGAATCGTATCAGATCCCCGGGCGAGGGAGCCACCGAGTCCGGACCACCCACGTGAAGGGAGTCGAAGCTCGCTCCAGGCCCCACCCCCTGCCGACGGCGGAGCTCGACCTCCCGGGCCAGGCCGGCAGCCCAGTCCAAGCTCCGGCTCCCTCTCCCGGCCCGCTTCATCCGATTCGATCCCGGCACCGGATCGATTCTGGAGACCTCGTCGCCCTCGGGCCTGGAGACCTCGTCGTCTTCGGCCCCGGGGTGTGGGCCCGTGAGGTACAGGTGCCGGGGAATGTCCAGGCTCCACGCGGTGCGGGGAAAGCCGGGCTCGGCAGGGGTCATGGAGTGGACCCGGGCCGGCGAGGACGGGGGCGGAATCCCTCACGTCGCTCCTCGACCCCGCCGCCCCCCGCCGGGGAGGAAGGGTCGAGGCTTACCGGCCGCCACCCCTCCGGTCCCCTGGATACGGAACCGTCCAATTCAAGCTCCGAGAGGATTTCAAGAACCCGGGCCACGGGGAGGCCCAGCTCCTCCGCCAGGAGATCCGTGGGCAGGGGCCGGCGAGTCAGCGCACCCAGGATCCCGGCGGAATCCGCCGCCCCTTCGTCACCTCCGGCACCCGGATCCCCCTCCGTCTCCATACCCCAGTCCTCCAGGAGTTCCCGGGGGTGTGTGAGGGGCCAGGCACCGTCCCGCAGGAGTGCATTCGTACCTCGACACTGCCCCCACTCCACCGGCCCGGGAACGGCGTAGATGTCCCGGCCCAGATCCAGGGCGTGATCCACGGTGATGAGGGCGCCGCTACGTCCTCCTGCCTCCACGACCACCACTGCCCGGGACAGTGCTGCAAGGAGTCGATTCCGACGGGGAAAGTGGTGGCTCCGGGCCGTTTCCCCCGGCGGGAACTCACTCACCAGAAGCCCCCCGGCATCCACCACCGCCCTCTGCAGACGGCGGTGGGATGGCGGGTGGACCCGGTCCACCCCCGTGCCCAGGACAGCGATGGTAGCCCCGGGTCCATCCAGAGCCCCGCGATGGGCGGCGGCGTCGATTCCCAGAGCCAGCCCACTGAGGACCGGGATTCCCACCCTGGACACCTCCCGACCCAACGATTCGGCGAACCGCCGTCCCGGGCCGCTGGCGCGACGGGTCCCCACCACAGCCACTCCGTCCCGCTCCAGGAGTTCGGACCGTCCCAGCAGGAAGAGCACAGGCGGGGGGTCATGCAGGTGGAGGAGGGCGGGTGGATACCCGGGAAGCCCCATTCCCGTCACCTGGATTCCGCGGTGCCGGCACCGGAGGATGAGGTCCCGCGCCTCCCTCAGCCCCTGGGGGCGCCCCACCCCGGCGGGCCGTGCCCGGCCCGTGATCCGGCGCCACTCCCCGGTGGGAGATCGCCAGGCGCGTTCGGGATCGCACAACGCACCCAGAAGAAGTGTCACACTCCGATCCCCGACCCCCGGAGTCGCACGGAGCGCCAGGAGGAACGCCAGACGTTCCTCGTCCCAGGGCGGCCCCGACTCCCGAACGGCCGACCCCCGGAAGGCGGGAGCGGTGGGAGTCCGAAACATCAGAGTTCCTGATCCACCTCGTCCCACCACGCTGCCTCCTCGGAATCCGTCTCCCCTTCCGTCCCCGTGCTGGCGGACTGCGAGGACGTCGCAGCCGGCTCGGGCACCTCCCGGGGGAGTTGGGAAATGTGGGCCCAGAGCCGCTCCAGGAGTTCGGCTTTCCCCTCGCCGGTGACCGACGAGAGTCGGTGGACACCCCAGGCCTCCGGGGCCTCGACCTCCGGCGGCGGCTCCTCAGGTGGCAGGAGATCCGCCTTGGTCAGAACGAGGCAATGGGGTCGCCGGGCCAGTTCCGTGCTGTACTCGGCCAATTCGGTCCGGAGTCGGTGGTAGGTCTCCTGCGGGTCCGGATCGTCCAGGGGAACCAGGATCGCCAGGGTCCGGGTTCGCTCGATGTGCTGGAGGAATCGGTGCCCGAGACCCCGCCCTTCGTGGGCCCCCTCCACGAGACCGGGAATGTCGGCCATGACGAAGGACCGATACCCCGACATCTCCACCACGCCCAGGTTCGGTACCAGGGTGGTGAAGGGATAGTCGGCAACCCGGGGCCGCGCTGCGGACACAACGGAAAGAAGCGTCGACTTCCCGGCGTTGGGCTCGCCCACCAGCCCCACATCCGCCATGAGCTTGAGCGTCAGCTCCACCTTCCGGGACTCTCCCTCCTCGCCCGGCTCCCAGCGTCGCGGGGCCTGATGGGTGGCTGTGGCGAATCGGACGTTCCCCCGTCCACCACGCCCCCCCTTGGCCACTACAAGCCGTGCGCCTTCTTCCAGAAGTTCGCCGAGAAAGTCCCCGGAATCGGCATCGCGGACCTGGGTGCCCGGTGGAACCCGGAGAACCCGGTCGTCCCCGCTCCGCCCCGTGCGATTGCTCCCCTGTCCATGCTGGCCTCGCTCCGCGCGGTACCGGGCCTGGTAGCGAAAGTCGGTGAGGGTGGAGAGCTGGGGATCCGCTTCGAGGATCACACTCCCCCCGTGGCCCCCGTCACCACCGGCCGGTCCTCCCCTGGGGACGCCGGATTCCCGCCGAAAGGCCTCGGAACCGGAGCCGCCGACTCCGCCCTCCACTTCAATGACCACCTGGTCAACAAACACGTCCACCTCCAGGAATCAACTGTCGGGGGCCGCGCTTCGGCCTGCCCGATCCCGCACCCGGCGCCATACCTTCCGGACCTCTTCCACATCCGTGGTGGGCGCCAGTTCATCCACCTCCCGCAGCATGGCCTCCACCTCGTCGGGCTCCACCCCCACTTCCAGGGCTCCCCGCAAATGGGAGTAGAGCTGCACAGGCGCTCCGAGGACCGCCAGGAGCGCAGCCACGCAAAGCTCCCTCTCAGGCAGATCCAGTCCCGGCCGACCCAGGACCTTGCCATACCCCTCTTCCACCATCCACCGGTCAAGATCCGGGTGGAGGTCCCGCACATTTCGCCGAAGTCGCTCGTACTGCTGGCCATAGACCCGCCGGCAGACCGCCTCTCCCCGCCGACCCCTGGTGAGGGGATCGTCTTCCATGGGGGGTGAGGCCGGCCAGCCGGAGAACCCCCTCCAGAGCGCGAGGGCATTGAGGGCCGCCGGAAATCCGACGAAGAGGTAAGTCTGGACCAGCACCTCCTCCACCTCTTCCGGCGCTGCCGCGTCCCGGACCTCCGCCAGTGCTGTCCGAAGACAGGATTCCTTCCGGGTCGCCACCGCCGCACTCACCCGAACCAACGCCCGGAGGGCAGGAGTCAACCGAAGCGGATTGTCGGGATCCAGGCGGGACATGGTGCGTTCCTCCGGCTCATGGGCCATGGACCTCTCCTGCTGACTCGAGTGATCCAACGCAGCTCAGGGTGGCCGCGTCTTCCCCCAGGGTGTTGGTAACCGATCGGTCCCGCCAGGGGGACAGCCCATCGTCCGACCCTCCGTCCAGCACCTCCATCCGGTCCAGGAGGCCCACCAGGGCCACCTCGCAGGCTCGCAGGGCCCCGTCCTCCACCTTGAGGGCAAAGCCCAGTCCCGACCCTCGATCCACACCGCCGTACACACCCTCCGCACCCAGCTTCGCCACCACCCGGCCGCCGGTGGCCTCCAGGACCGCCGTACAGAGACGTCCGGTTCCCGCCACCTGGAACGGATGTCGGGCCATGGCCTCCAGGATCACCGATGGACCGGATCCACCCCCGAATGCCGCCCGGCCGAAGCGGGCAAAGGCTCCCGCCAGCGCCGAGAGGGGAAGCGCGAAGCACAATACCCCGCATCCATCGACCCCGGTGGGCAATCGCTCAACCGGGATCCCGGTCCACCGGGACAACTCGGCGATCATACGCTGCTGCACCGGGTGATTCCCGCGCCGATACCCTTCGGGTGCCCATCCCAGTTGCCGCGCCAGTAGAAGCATACCCCCATGCTTACCCGAACAGTTGTTGTGGATCCGGGACGGGGACTCGCCCGCAGCCACCAGTTGCCGCGCCGCCTCCCGATTCAGGGGCGGGTGGGGGCCACACTCCAGATCCTCTTCGCTGAAGCCGCCCCGGGTCAGGAGCGAACGAACCCGCTCCAGGTGGGCGGGCTCCCCGCCGTGGGACGCGCAACAGACGGCCAGTTCATCCTCGGTAAGTCCCAGCCTCTCCGGGACCCCTTCCTCCACCAGTGGCAGGGCCTGGAACGGCTTGGCCGCCGAGCGGATGAAGGTGACCAGCTCCGGGGAACCGGTCGAAGCAATCACCCGACCGGAGGGATCCGCCACGGCCGCATGGACGCGGTGACGGGATTCGTTCAATCCGCTGCGGGTGAGGATCACATCCATAGCGCTGTTGGTCTCACTTTCGTGCATCCAAGGATGTCCATGGCCAAGGGGCGTCGCCATGGCCGGATGGGCCACGGGCCGCCGCCGAGTGAACCACCTACTCAGAATGTCGTCAGCCAGACAACGGTCTCCAGCCAGAGCACGCGGGCCCCCACAACCAACAGGAGGACTCCGAATACCCGCCGGAGCACCGCCACCGGCATCCGCCGATTCCAGGCGGCACCCAGCGGCGCCAGGAAGATGGCTCCGGGGAGCATGGCCACCAGGGCGGGGAGGTGAACGTACCCCAGCGCGCCCGACGGCAGTCCATCCACCCCACTCCCCGCCCAGGCGTATCCGCCCGTGCCCGCCAGCGAGGCGAAGATCACCAGGACGAGGGAAACGGGTACCACTCGCTCGAGGGAGATCCCACCCCAGCGCAGGAGGATGGGAATGGCCACCAGACCTCCCCCGACGCCCAGCACCGCCGAAAAGAAACCGATCATCCCGCCCCCCACCAGTCCAGGACCGAGTCCCACCCCGCGGACGCCCTTCTCGGCTGCTCCCTCCGGAGACGGAAGGATTCCCAGCAAGCGGGCGGCCATGATCAAGAGAAAGAATCCGAAGGCAGCCTTCAGGACCGCAGCCGGCGACGAGGTAGCGACCCAGGCCCCGACGACGGCCCCCATGCCGGCACCCACCGCGAGGGGCCCCAACGGCGGAAGCTCCAGGGCCCCGGCACGGCGGAAGGCCAGGACCCCGGACAGGGCGGTGGGAATGATGAGGGCCAGGGAGGTGGCATGGGCCAGAGCGGCCTCGTGTTCCGAGAGGACCATCAGCCCGCTCCACCCGGACCCGGCCATGAGGAAGTACAGAAACGGGACGACGAGAACACCGCCGCCGATTCCCAGCAGGCCGGAAACCGCGCCCACGACGCCGCCCATGAGGACGGCCAGGGCGAAGGCGGCTGGGGTCAGGAGGGATCCACCGTGCCCGGGAGTCCGCCGGCAGGTGATCCTGGCGACAGCCCCACGGACCCTGCCGGGAACGGCCGCCCGGCCAGAGTGAAGAGGTCCTCCAGGGAACCGGCCTCCCGCAGGAGATCCAGGGCTCGCTGAAGGGGAAGGTCCCCCTCCACCCTGCTGAGGAATCGGGCCCGTTCACCTCCCGCCTGCGAGGCGATCTCCCCGGCCAGTTCCCTCGAGAGGAAGCGGTACACACCCCGGAAGGTCGCCTCATCCAGTTCCACCCCCGCTTCACGGAGGCGCTCGGCGAGGCGATCCATCTCCGCGGCCGGGAGTCGGAAGTCCCCCGGATCCACCTCGTTTCGCTGGAGGAAATCCACCGCCTGATTGAAGATGGCGGTGTTCACCCCACCGGCATGGCGAAACAGCCGCCGGACCGCCTCCTGCTCGGAGACGTCCAGCGTGTCAGGCAGAACGATGAGGTCGGGAACGATGCCTCCGCCGCCCAGCAGCGTCCGGCCCCCATAGGAGGTGACCTGGGGACGGCCCGTCGTATCCGGAATCTGGATGAACTGACCATCCACAGTGAGGGCCAGGCGAGCACCGTTTGCGGAGGCAGGAGGGGGCGCGGGGGGCTCCGTCGCTTCCTCTCCCGGCTCATGGGCCTCCGGCACGGCGGCGGCGTGACCGGAGCTTCCTCCGACTCCATGGGCATCTCGATGGAACGCCCACGCGGCGTGTACCAGCGGGCGGTGGTGAGCTTGAGGACGCTTCCCCCGGTCAGGTTGAAGAGGGTCTGAACCGACCCCTTCCCAAAGGTGGGTGTGCCCACCACCACGGCCCGATCGTGATCCTGGAGCGCTCCGGAAACGATCTCCGACGCCGACGCACTCCCCCGATCCACCAGGATCACCACCGGGGCGTTCCCGAACCGGCTGCCCGCGGTGGTGCGGAAGGTCTGGGTCTGGTTCCGTGCCTGCCCCCGTGTCTCAGCCACCGTGGCGCCCCGTTCCAGGAAGAGGTCCACGATCCGAATGCTCTGATCCAGCACGCCGCCGGGATTCCCGCGCAGATCCAGGATGAAGGAGCGGGCGCCGGCGGCCCGGAGGGAATCGGCCGCCGCCTCCAGCTCCCGCGTGGAGGTCTCGCTGAAGACGCCCAGGGGGAGATATCCCACATCGTCGTCCAGGAGTGCCACGAAGGGAACGGAGCGGAGCTGTACCCGCTCCCGGGTCAGCGTGAAGTCGATGACCTCATCCACGCCGGGCCGGCGGATGCGCACCTCGGTGTCCGTCCCCGGACGCCCGCGGAGTACCTGGACCGCCTCCTGCGCCGACCACCCGCGCGTGGACTGCCCATCCACAGCGATGATCTCGTCTCCGGCCCGGATCCCGGCCCGGGTTCCAGGCGTTCCCGGAAGGGGTCCCACCACCGTGATGTACTCGTCCCGATCCACGATCTCCAGTCCGACCCCGCCGTAATCTCCTTCCGTCTGGATGCGGAAGTTCTCGTAGGCGGCGCCATCCAGGAGGGACGAATTGGGGTCGCCGAGTCCCTGGATCATGCCGTCGATGGCCGACTGGTAGAGACGGGACCGCTCCACCGGATCCACGAACCGGTTGGAGATGTGATCCACGATCTCTTCCAGCAGCCGGCTCTGGACGTAGAGGTTGTCTTCCTGCGCCACACCACGCTGCAGGAACCATCCGCCGGCCATGAGGGCCAGCAGGAGAACGACGACGGGTCCGAAGGGAGAGCGAGTCTGATCCATATTGGCTCTTCAACCCTCGGTCGAACCGAAGGGTTCCGGGAAACGGGCGCGCAGGACGGACCGGATCCGTTCCTGCACCTCCTCCGATGTCCCCTCGCCGTCCACGACCACGGCATGGGGATCCCCTGCCGCCAGCGCACGATACCCCTCGTGGATCCGGGTCAGGAACCCCTCCCCCTCCCCCTCGATCCGATCGTCGGTGCGACCCTCACGTCGGCGCCGGGCCGCCGCACCTGCCGGAGGGAGGTCCAGCACCACCACCAGGTCGGGACGGAGCCCACCGGTGGCGAAGGCATTGAGCTGCCGGGCTCGTTCCAGCCCCAGCCCTCGCCCCAGCCCCTGGTAGACGAAGGTGGAGTATTCGAAACGGTCCGACAGCATGATCTCACCCCGCGCGAGGGCCGGACGCACCACCTCCCGCACGAAGGCGGCGCGGGCAGCCAGCATCAGCAGGAGTTCGGATTCGGGTGGGATGGCCAGGTCGCGATGATGGAGCAGCACATGGCGGATCGCCTCTCCCAGGCGGGTCCCGCCGGGCTCCCGCGCCCGGGTCACCGTGAGCCCCAGCGAGGCGAACCAGTCGGCGAGGAGGAGGGCGTGGGTGGTTTTCCCCACGCCCTCCCCCCCCTCCAGGACCAGGAAGAGCCCGGCCCGGCTCACTCGTAGTACTCGAGCCCCAGGTGCGTGAGGGGCTCTTCACCACCCATCCAGCGAAGCGTGTTCTTGAGCTTCCGATGCTGGATGAAGATGTCGTGCTCGGGGTAGAGCCCCGGCGCCGTCTGGGGGCTCTTGAAGTAGAAGGAGAGCCACTCCTGGATCCCCCCCATCCCGGCTCGGGACGCCAGGTCCAGGAAGAGGGCCAGATCCAGCACGATGGGAGCCGCCAGGATCGAGTCCCGGCAGAGGTCCACCTTGATCTGCATGGGATACCCCATCCATCCCACGATGTCGATGTTGTCCCACCCTTCCTTGTTGTCGCCCCGGGGAGGGTAGTAGTTGATCCGGACCTTGTGGTACAGGTTGCCGTAGAGCTCCGGATACATGTCGGGCTGCAGGATGTGCTCCAGCACACCCAGCTTCGACTCCTCCTTGGTCTTGAACGAATCGGGATCGTCCAGCACCGCCCCATCCCGGTTCCCCAGGATGTTGGTGGAGAACCATCCCTGGATCCCCAACATCCGGGTCTTGAGGCCCGGGGCCAGGATCGTCTTCATGAGGGTCTGACCCGTCTTGAAGTCCTTGCCGCCGATGGGCACGCCCCGCTCCGCCGCCGCCGCCTCGAGGGCGGGGATGTCCGCTGAGAGGTTCGGAGCCCCGTTGGCGTAGGGCACGCCCTCCAGGATGGCCGCATATGCATAGATCATGCTGGGGGCAATGGCCGGATCGTTGTTCCGGAGCCCTTCCTCGAAGCTCTCCAGCGTCTCATGCACGGGCCCCGGCCGGAGGAAGATCTCCGTGGACCCGCACCAGACCATGACGAGACGGTCACACCCGTTCTCGTCCCGGAACCGGCGGATATCGTCCCGAAGCTGTTCGGCCAGCTCCATCTTGGTGGAGCCGGTCTTCACGTTGGGCCCGTCCAGCTTCCGGACATAGGCCGTGTCGAAGACGGCCGGCATGGGCCGGATCGACCGGAGGAAGTCCTCAATGGGGTCCAGGTGATGACGCTCCAGGACACCTGCGACCCGGGCGCTGTCGTAGCCGTCGTCGGGAATGGGGTCCCAGGCGCCGAAGACCAGGTCGTCCAGCGCGGTGAGAGGGAGGAACTCGCGAATCAGCGGGGCACGCTTCTCGGTCCGCTTCCCCAGCCGAATCGTGTTCAGCTGGGTAAGGGATCCAATGAGGGGGGCCAGGCCCTGCCGGGCGGCCTCCACCCCGGCCACCACCGTGGTTCCTACAGCTCCAAATCCAGGCAGCAGAACGCCGAGACGCCCCTCCGCCGGCTTGATCTCCGGTCGATCGCTCACTTGAGCTTCTCCGTTTGTTGTTCGGTTTGCGGGGGAGGGCCCGGCGGCGCCGTTCCCTCTCCTGAATGCCTGTAGACCCAAATCATACGCTGGAACGCGGTCAGGATCGAGGTGACCGCCAGGATGATCAAGATCACCTTCAGAACGAGTCCATCCCACATGAGGCCGAAGAAGAGGGACCCGCCTCCCAGGAGGACAACCCTCTCCGCCCGCTGCATGAGCCCCACACTGCAATCCAGCCCCAGGGCCTCGGCCCGGGACCGGGTGTAGCTGACCATCAACGAGCCCCCCATGGCCAGGAAGATCACGTAGACCATCCAGACGTCGGCCAACTCCCGCCCATACTGGTTGTAGAGCGAGAGGAGCCCCAGGAACACCACGATCTCGCTGAGGCGATCCATGGTGGAGTCGTAGAACGAGCCGAACGCCGTGGCCCGACCACTCTCCCGGGCCACGCGCCCATCGAAGATATCCAGCACCCCACCCACCAGAATCAGGAGGCCCGCCCAGCGGACGTGGTCCAGATGGTACAGGAATCCCGCTCCCACCGTGGACAGGAAACCCACGGTCGAGATGGNGTTGGGGTGAACCCGCCAGCGGATCAGGGCCCGGGTCACGGGGTCGATGATTCGATAGACGGGATCCCGGAAGATCTTCAGGGACGGCATGGCTCGCGNAGCTCGATGTCCAGGTCAGGAAGGCAGGATGATGCGGCCCCGGGCTCCCTCCTGGATCCCCTTGGAGATGGTCTCGTTCACCTTCTGGAGAAGCTTGTCGAAGTTGGTCTGCGCCGCGATGAGCCGCTGGAACTCGGGGCGGGACTGGAGATCCCGGGCCAGAGCCTCATACCGATCCCGCTTCTCCTCCTCGGGCTCCTGTCCACGTTGCAGGTCCGATACCATATCCGACTCGAGCTTCTCGAGCTCGGTCTGCAGCGCCGACAACTCCCGGTCATCGCCCACGGCGGTGGCCGCCCGGTTGAGGGCCTGGTACTCATCGGTGCGACCCAGTGCCTGCCCCAGATCGTTCGCCATCTCCATGATCTTGCTCATGCCAGCTGTCTCCCTCGCATTGACCGGTCCTGAGTGGAGACGGGGCGATCCCGCCTCCCATTCCGGACCTGGGGGGATCATCCCCCTTCGTTCGTCGCCATCACGATCCTGTCCTGGCGAGCCATGTCCCTCAAGATGAGGGGGGCGCCCAGCGCCGGCTCAGCGTCCATGGCCCGCGCCACGGCATCTGCCTGGCCCGCGCCCACCTCCAGGGCCAGCAAGCCTCCGGGATGCAGCACGTGCGAGCTCCGTTGCACCAATTCCCTCAGGAGGGAGAGGCCATGCTCCGGTGCCACCAGAGCCATCTCCGGCTCCCAGTCCCGGACCTCGGGCTCGAGCCCTTCCAACTCATGGGGCGCAACATAGGGAAGGTTCGCCACCACGGCATGGAAGCGCTCTCCCTCCCGGACGGGATCCAGAAGATGCCCGATCCGAAATTCCACCCGCTCCGCCAGCCCCAGCGCCAGGGCATTGTCCCGAGCCAACTCCACCGCCTTCGCCGACCGGTCCACAGCCACCACCCGGCGAAATGGACCCTCCGCCAGGAGGGAGAGGGCAATGACGCCACTCCCCGTCCCCACATCCACGGCACTCAGGCCGTCGCGCCCCCACTCCCGACACCGGGCCAACACGGCTCCCACCAGCTCCTCGGTCTCGGGTCGGGGGATGAGGACGCGCTCATCGACCTTCACCTCGATCTCCCGGAAAGCAGCCCGCCCAAGGACATACTGAAGCGGTCGTCGCCGTGCCCGATCCAGGAGGAGAGGCTTGAAGCGCGCAAGCTCTTCCGGGCTCAGGGGCCGCTCGAACTGCAGGTACAGATCCAACCGACTGAGACCCAGCGAATGCGCCAGAAGGTGCTCCGCATCCAGTCGTCCCTCGCCCACTCCCTTCTCCGTCAGGTACTGTGCGCTCCACCTGAGGAGCCGCAATACGGACCATGCTTCGCCACCCTTGGGAGGCGTCACCGGCTCATCGAAGGCCGACCCCTTCACCTCACCCCCGGCCCCGGTCATGATCCCTCCCGGAGTCGCTCCTCCTCGGCGGCCAGGCGAAGCCCCTGGAGGAGCTCCTCCAGATCTCCGGCGAGGACCTCTTCCAACCGGTGGAGGGTCAGGCCGATCCGGTGGTCGGTGACCCGATTCTGGGGGAAGTTGTAGGTCCGGATCTTGGCGGACCGATCGCCCGTCCCCACCTGCGCCTTCCGGTCCCGGGATCGCTCGGCCTCCTGCTCCGCCACCCGGCGGTCCAGGAGCCGCGACCGGAGAACCTTGAGCGCCTTGGCCTTGTTCTTGTGCTGGGACTTCTCGTCCTGGCAGGAGACCACCAGACCCGTGGGGATGTGGGTGATCCGGACGGCGGAGTCCGTGGTGTTCACGGACTGGCCGCCGGGGCCTGAGGAACGGAAGACGTCGATCCGGAGATCTCCGGGGTCGAGCTCCACATCTACCTCCTCGGCCTCCGGGAGTACCGCCACCGTGGCTGCCGACGTATGGATCCGCCCCCCCGACTCCGTAGCCGGAACCCGCTGCACCCGGTGGACCCCGGACTCGTATCGCAGGGTACCGTAGGCTCCCGGTCCCCGAACCGTCACCACCGCCTCGCGGATGGCCCCGGGAATCCCCTCCGACACGTCCATGAGCTCCAGGGTCCAGCCCTGGAGTTCGGCGTACCGGCGATACATGCGCAGGAGATCGGAAGCGAACAGCCCGGCCTCGTCGCCTCCCGTTCCGGCCCGGACCTCCAGAACGGCAGGTCGGTCGTCCAGGGGATCACGGGGCACAAGAAGGCGCCGGGCCCGATCCCCCAGGATCGCGCACCGGCGCTCCAACTCATCGACTTCCGCCCGGGCCAGCGCCCGCATCTCCGGGTCGTCGGATTCCTCCATCATCTCCCGGGCTCCGGTCAGCTCCTGCGAGAGCCGGCGAAGCTCCGCAGCCGTTGCCACCACCGGCTCCAGCTCGGATCGCTCCTGACCCAGCGTCCGAAGCCGGTCGGGGTCCCTCACCACTTCCGGATCGGTGAGGCGGACATCGATGGTCCGAAAACGCTCTTCGGCGTCGGCCAACCCCCGTCGAACCCGGTCGTCCAGAACCCCGGTCATGGCGTGCATCTACCTGGATTGGACCGCGGGTATGGCGCCGCCCGCTCCCAGCCCAACGGCGTCAGGAGGAAGACGTCCCGCCGTACTTCCGCTTGAAGCGCTCCACGCGGCCCGCCGTGTCCACCAGGCGCTGCTTGCCCGTGTAGAAGGGGTGGCACACCGAGCAGATTTCCACCCGGATTTCCCCCACGGTGGTCCGCGTCTCGAGGATGGCTCCGCAGGCACAGATCACCTGAGCGGGCCGGTATTCGGGATGAATCCCAGTCTTCATCAGTCCATCTCCAACGCCGTAAACGAAACGGGCCTCGACGGCCCGTCCGGCGGACCCCAACGGTCCGACCAGAGAACGGTGAATATAGAATGGGCGACCCCGACGTTCAACCCGCCTCCACCTGGTGAATCCGCGGCGCCACACCTGACAGGAGGACGAGAAGGGCTACCAGGGCCGCGCCGGCCGCCGCCCCGGCCGATCCCGCCGGCACCCGGTACCCGGCCGGGCGGATCTGCGCCAGGTACACTGCCCCGACCCCAGGGACCGTCCGGAGGTCTCCCGGCACCGCCCGGCCGGCGCCGTCCCACGCTCCAGCGGGCCCGCCCACCGCACTCCTCACCACCGGCACGGCCAACTCCGCCGCACGAAGCGCCGCAGCAGCACGATGCTGGCTCCGGGCCGCGTCGTTCCAACCCGCTCCGGATCCCACCAGCCACCCTTCGTTGGAGGGAAGAAGGAGAACCCGGGCGCCGGCCCGCCGGAGGGCGCGCCCCTCCCCACCGAAGAGCGCCTCGAAGCAGATGAGGGCGCCGGCCGTCACCTCGGCACCGCTCCGTGCCCCCACCGGAAGGGGAAAGGTGGAGGAAAACTCCGGTCCGCCCCGGCTCGTCCGGGCCTCCACCATGGGCACGAGCCGACGCTTCTCCCGGAGGCGTTGGACACGGGAGTCTGGAGTCGCCTGAAGAAGTCGGTTCCGGCGCTCCGCACCTTCCAGGACCCCGAACAGGACAGGCGTTGCCAGGGCGCGGCTCCAGCGCCGAGCCACCTCCAGTTCCACTGGGGGGTCGGAGGTCCCCGTGGGGGACTCGGGCCAGAGGATGAAGTCCACCGTCCCCGGCTCCACCCTCCCCATGAGGGCCTCGATCCGCTCCATCAACACCTCCGTGCGCCGCCCCCCATCCGTGAGGAGCAGGGGGTCCGCCTCCACCGAGAGAGCAGCGACCCGCACCACCTCACCGGTGACGACGTCCGTGCCACCGCCGTCCGCCTCCACCCACCGACCGCTGCCCGGGATCCAGCTCAACCACACCCAGGGAAGGGCGGCGACCACCAACCAGCGCCAGGGGACGCGCCAAGGCCTTCGAGACCCCGGGGGTCCCGAGCGCGCCGGTCCACTCGCCGCGAATCGCCCCACCGCCAGGACCTGCCCCAGCGCCGCCCCGGTGAAGGTCAGAAGCCCCGAGACCCCCGCTCCACCCAGCCAGGGAGCGGAGGCCGCCAGCACCGGGGTCCCCACCAGGGCGGCCTCGGGACCGAGCCAGGGGAAGCCCACCCCGGGGAGGGACGACGGCAACCATCCCAGCACCACCCATCCCGCCGCCAAGGTCACCGGCACCGGGAGCGGCGGGACCGCCATCCGCCCCAGTTGTCCGGCGCTGCGCAACCGGTGCACCGCCGCGGCAATCACCGCCACCGCAGCGGCGTTCAGGGCCCACACCGCCAGAGCCGCAGCCCATCCCATCATGGGCCCCAGGAGGGGTCGGGCCGCCCCCGGTAGCCAATGGAGGAGCAAGAGCGCGTGAAGACCTCCGAAGAGGGCGCCCACAGCCACGGCGCTCCCAAGTCCAGCCGGGCCCACAGGCAGACGAAGAAGGGCCAGGGTCAGCGGCGCAGCCCAGATCACCCCGAGAAGTGGGCGGGGATCGGGCGGGAGGGCGAGGGAGAGGAGAAGGGCCGCCAGAGCCGAGAGCGCCGCCGGCGCCACTGGGGAAAGGGACCGCCATCCGACCGGAGCCCCGGAGGCGCCGGTCGGGATTCCTGACAGGGAGGAGGTGGGAGCGGGGTGGTCCCCAGCGCTCAGGGGGCGTCTCCGATCATGAACTGTCCCCCCACCTTCACCTGCAGGTACCGGAGGTTCTCCATGAACTCGAAGCGGGACTCCCCGTACACCCGGAATCGGGGGTGGAAGGGAATCTCCACTCCCCCATGGATGTTGAGACCGGCCCGGATCGAGTCCAGCAGATCCTCAACGAAGGTATCTTCGATGGCTTCGCCACCGCCGCGCAGAACGTGGGCCGTGGCGCCGGCGCCGGCGTAGGTGTAGACACCCACCGAAGGAATCCGCCAGAGCATGTGGGCGTCGGCGTTGAAGGCCACATCGGACCAGGAGATGCGTCCCAGGTTGACCTGGGTGGCCGTGCCCGTCTGCTCCAGGACGAGCTCTTCCACCCGCTCTTCAAGGGTCCGGACCTCCGAGTCCTTGAGGAAGGAGGACCAGCGGGTGAACCCGGCCGTGACCCGCACGCCCGGCCCCAGAAAGCCCAGGTCCGCCCGGGCGCCGAAGGTTCCGGTGGACTCGACCCGGGACGAAATCATGTACCCGAAGTCGAGACCGACACCGCGAAACGAGAGGTTCTCGTAGTCGAAATCGGCCAACTCCTGGCCCTGCGCGGGGCCGACGACGGTCAGGAGAAGCGCCGCGCCCAGGGCCACTCCCGAGGCAACCCGGGTCAGCCATCGGCCCCCTGGGCGGGTCATGGCGCCACCGCCTCCGCCGCTTCGCGGGCGGCAGTCAGGGTGAGTTGCAGCTCCTCCTCGCCATGGAGAATGGAGAGGAATCCGGCTTCGAAGGGCGAGGGTGCCAGGAAGACC
>SL_3KL_010_SEDDRAFT_10001135_pt1 | contig 23824 bp, 24 predicted proteins | sample SodLakKL_010_SED_2_FD_10381 | JGI IMG/M metagenome (IMG submission 10381) | reverse complement strand
CTGAAATCTGCGTATTCATGGATATCGAAAAGAAAGCGTTTCTAAAAAGAACACATACGTGCGGAGCATTACGAAGGGAACATATCGGTAAGACCGTTGTTCTCAATGGATGGGTTGACAGCCGTCGCGATCTGGGTGGAGTTATTTTCATTGATATACGCGATCGCTATGGAATATCTCAAATTGTTTTTGCTCCCCAGCATAACGAAGAACTATACCGGCGCGCTCACGTACTGCGGGGTGAATATGTTGTAGCCGTGAAGGGAGTCGTGGAACACCGTCCGGAGGGAACGTATAATCCTAACATCCCGACGGGTGAAGTCGATGTTATTGTCAATGAACTTGAGATATTAAATAAATCCGAAACCCCGCCATTTCACGTTCAGGACAGAGTGGAAGTCAGTGAAGATCACCGGTTACGATACCGGTATATCGACCTTCGCCGGCCGATCATGCGTAATAATATACTGATACGCCACGCTATGGCACAGGCTGCGCGAAGTTATTTCGATGAAAACGATTTTATAGAAATCGAAACGCCCGTACTGATGAAGAGTACGCCCGAGGGTGCCCGGGATTTCCTTGTTCCCAGCAGAATTAACAAGGGTAAATTCTATGCGCTGCCGCAGTCACCTCAGACATATAAGCAGATCCTGATGGTGTCCGGATTCGACCGGTATTTTCAGATAGTAAAATGTTTCCGTGATGAAGACCTGCGTGCCGACCGTCAGCCCGAATTCACGCAGATCGATGTTGAAATGTCGTTTGTAGAGGAAGAAGAAGTTTGGACTTTATCTGAGGGGCTTCTTGTACGTCTATTGAAAGATGTCCTCGGTGTAGAGATCGCTGCTCCATTTGACAGATTATCCTACGAGCAGGCGATGGAGCGATACGGTTCTGATAAACCCGATCGGCGTTTCGGTCTCGGGATCACCACGTTAAACGATGTGGTGAAACATACGCCGTTCAAAGTGTTCAGTGAGACCGTTGCACAGGGCGGGGCCGTTGCCGGTTTTATCGCACCCGGATGCGCGTCGTATACGCGTAATCAACTCGATAATCTTGTCGATCTGACGAAATCACTCGGTGCAAAAGGCCTGGTGTATATAAAGGTAACGGAAGAGGGCTTCGAAACACCGGTTCAGAAATTTCTTACGCAGGATGATATGACCGCCGTCGCGCACGCTCTCGGTGCAAAGACCGGAGATTTAATGCTGATCGTTGCCGACACCTGGAAGAAGTGTTACGGGGTGCTCGGTGATTTGCGTCTTGAGTTCGGGAAACGATTGGATCTTATACAAAAAGATAAGATTGATATGTTATGGGTGACGGATTTCCCGTTATTTGAATGGCACGATGAGGATAAACGTTATTATGCAATGCATCATCCGTTTACGTCACCGCGTCTCAGTGATATTGAAAAACTAAAGGATGGTGTAGACGGTGTCAAAGCGCGGGCTTATGATCTCGTCATGAACGGAAATGAAATTGCAGGCGGTAGCATCAGGATACACACCCCGGAACTGCAATCACTGGTATTCGAAAAGCTCGGTATCGGTCAGCAGGAAGCGCGGGAAAAATTCGGATTTCTCCTGGATGCGTTTAAGTACGGTGCCCCGCCGCATGGAGGTATTGCCTTCGGCTTTGATAGAATGGTCATGTTGTTTACCGGGATGAAATCTATACGTGATGTTATCGCGTTCCCGAAGACAAGCAGCGGTTTATCTCTGATGGACGGATCACCGTCGGAAGTAACCGAAGAGCAATTAAAAGAATTACATTTAAAACTCAGACTATAACGTATGAAAGAACAAATACGAATAGCCAGCGGACAGGGTTTTTGGGGAGATCTGCTAACGGCACCCAGGGTACAGGTCACACAAGGACCGATAGATTATCTTGTGATGGATTATCTCGCGGAAGTCACAATGTCGATAATGCAGAAGCAGAAACGGCGAAATCCGGCCCTGGGGTATGCAAAAGATATGATCCCGCTGATCGAAGATATATTACCGGATTGTCTCGAACGTAAGGTGAAGATCATCACGAACGGGGGAGGGGTGAATCCGCATGCCTGTGCCGGGGCAATACTCGACAGTGCCAGAAAGATCGGTATTAAAAAATTGATCGTCGGTATTGTGACCGGCGATGATATCTTGACACGCATCGATGAACTCCGCTCAGATGGTAATGCATTCAGGAACATGGAAACCGGTGAGGATGTTGCAACAATAGCAGACCGGCTCTCGAGCGCGAATGTGTATTTCGGGGCGTTCCCGATTGTCGAAGCTTTACGCCGGGGAGCCGATATAGTCATAACCGGAAGAACAACCGATACCGGGCTGACTCTGGCGCCGATGATATACGAATATGACTGGAAAGAAGATGATTGGGACAAGCTTGCCGCAGGTACCATTGCGGGACATATTATGGAGTGCGGCGGACAGGCAACAGGCGGTAATTTTTCAGCAGACTGGAAGATGGTTCCCGGATTGGAAAATATCGGTTTCCCGATAACTGAGGCTTACCCCGACGGTACTATAGTGATTACAAAGCATGAAGGAACCGGCGGCCTCGTTTCCCGGCAAACGGTGAAAGAACAGTTGTTGTATGAGATCGGAAATCCGAATAAGTATATCACCCCGGAAGTGATTGCAGACTTCACGACCATACAGCTCTCGGATGACGGACCCGGCCGGGTAAAGATGACTGGTGTCAAAGGAAGACCCCGCACCGATACGTATAAGGTCTCAATGTCCTTTGCCGACGGCTATACGGCGGTAAGCACATTAACCTATACCTGGCCCGATGCGCTTGAAAAAGCGAAAGCCGCTGACAGGATTTTACGCGAGCGGCTGAAGAACCTCGGTCTGGAATTCGAGGAAATTCGCACGGAGTACGTCGGTGTCAATGCCTGTCACGATCATCTTGCAGCGATGCCCAATCCGGTGAACGAAGTTGTGTTGCGGGTCGGTGTTCGTGGAAAACATTATGAATCGGTTGAGCGCTTTGGTAAAGAAATCGCCCCGCTGATTCTTACCGGTCCGCCGAGTGTGACAGGATTCGCAGGCGGTCGTCCAAAGCCGAGTGAAGTTATTGCATTCTGGCCTGCATTGATCCCGAAAGATGCTGTGGAACCATCAATAACTATTGAACAATTATAATTATGAATATACGTTTAATCGACATAGCACATGCCCGGTCCGGTGATAAAGGCGATACGGTAAACATAGGTCTTATCGCCCGAGATGAAAAAGATTATCCCGTATTAAAGAAATATGTCACGGAAGAAAAAGTAAAATCTTTTTTCGGAACGATGGTGAAAGGGCGTGTAGAACGTTTTGAGTTGCCGAATCTTGGTGCGCTGAATTTCCTTTTACATGGTGCTCTCGGAGGAGGGGGAACTAAATCGCTTATGACCGATGCACAGGGAAAAACGTTTGCAGCTGCCATGTTACGAATGGAATTAGAAATCGAAGAGACTGTTTAATCGAGAGGTGAAACAATTATGCAGGAAATAAAAGCTGAATTACAGGATGTACGTTCAAAGATCGTTTATTTACGGAGGTATCTTTGACATAGAGGGAAAAGAGCACGAAATTGCAGACTTCCAGGAAAAAACCCAGGAGCCAGGGTTTTGGGACGACAATATCGGTGCACAAAAAGTTATGCGGGAAATTACTACCCGAAAACAATGGGTGGATACCTGGAGTGACCTGGATAAACAAGTTGAAGATCTCGCCACACTGATTGAACTCGCAGAGGAATCGGGGGATGACTCATTAGAAGATGAAATCCATACCGAATACAACAAGGTAAAAGAAGGTGTTGCTAACCTTGAGTTCCAGAGTATGTTAAGCGGTGAGGACGATCAGCGAAATGCATTACTGACTATTCATTCGGGTGCGGGTGGAACCGAAGCTCAGGATTGGGCACAAATGTTGATGAGAATGTATCTGCGCTGGGCAGAACGAAAGGGGTTTACCGCTGCCCTGTTCGATACGCTGGAAGGTGATGGTGCCGGCATTAAAAGCGCCACCATAGAAGTACGCGGACTCTATGCCTACGGATATCTTAAAGCAGAGAATGGCGTTCACCGCCTGGTTCGCATCTCACCGTTCGATTCGAATGCACGGCGTCACACGTCCTTTGCTTCGGTATATGTTTATCCTGAAATTGAACAGGACGGCGATGTCGAAATCGAAATAAACCCTGCCGATATAGAAATGGATACATTCCGCTCGGGCGGTAAAGGGGGACAGAATGTGAACAAAGTGGAAACCGCCGTTCGGATCAGGCATCTTCCGTCGGGAATCGTTGTCGCATGCCAGCAGGAACGGTCACAACATCAGAACCGTGAACGCGCTATGATGATGTTGAAAGCAAGGCTGTATCAGAAAATGAGGGAAGAAGAGGAGGCAAAGCGCGATGCCATAGAAGGGGCGAAGAAGAAGATAGAGTGGGGAAGTCAGATACGGTCGTATGTATTCCATCCGTACAATATGGTGAAGGATCACCGCACGAATGTTGAGACAAGCGATACGCGGGGCGTGATGGATGGTGACCTGGATGCATTTATAAAAGCGTATTTAATAGAATACGGATCTCAGTCAATCGTGAAAACGGCTTAAGGCCGGTCACTCGCTTATGGCAATTGAATCTTTCATAGCCCGCCGTTATGTATCTTCCCGGCACCGCACGGGCTTTCTCTCATTTATTACCTTTATCGCAATCCTCGGCGTTACCATCGGTACCGCCGTTCTCATCGTGGCCCTGGCGATCATTACAGGCTTTGAACGCAAGCTCGAAGAGACACTGCTGGGCTTCGCATCACATATTCAGGTGACGGGATTTCAAAATCAACCGTTGGCTAATATAGAAGAAACGAAACAGACCATAAAATCAAAAGGGGATATACGATCGGTTACTCCCTTTATTCAGCGGGAAGGAATGATCCGCTCCAGGGAAGGATTTGAGGGAATCCTTATGAAAGGCATCGATGCCCGGGACGATGTAAACCTGATTGGAGATTATATCGTCGGCGGTTCGTTCGACCTTTCGGAGCAGGAACCGAATCGTGGCGGTATCATACTTGGTGAGAAACTGGCCCGTCAACTTGCCGTCGATATCGGTGAGCGGATAACCATATTTGCCCTCGAACAGTCGGAGGGAACATTGATCGGTTTTGCACGCGCTGCGCAATTTGTTGTAACGGGTATATATGTTACGGGAATGGCTGAGTACGACGATATTTATGTGTTTGTCAGTCTGGCGGCTGCACAGCGAATGCTACGAATGGAGGACAACGTTTCGGGATATGACATAATGGTGCAGCATATTGACCGGATACCGGAAATATCGGAATCACTGTTTCTGTCACTCGGTTACCCACACTATCCCCGGACTATGTATCAAATGTATCGTCATTTATTTACCTGGATCGAGTTGCAGAAAAAACCGATACCGCTGATCCTGGGATTAATTGTTCTCGTAGCCTCGGTCAATATTATCGGAACGATGCTCATGCTCGTTATGGAGAAAACAAATCAAATCGGTATCCTGAAAGCGCTCGGTATGACACGCAGCCGAATCGGAAGGATATTCGTTATCGACGGAATGATTGTCGGGGTGATCGGAGTTCTTATCGGTAATGCGCTTGGTTTCATACTTTGTTTCATGCAGCATACGTATAAAATCATATCGATTCCGGGTGAAATATACTACATGAATTATGTCCCTATCGCAATCGTACCGTTTCAGTATATTATAGTTTCAGGTATAGCACTTACTATGTGCTTTATATGTACTCTGATTCCGGCCTATCTTGCCGGACGTCTTGATCCCATACGAACAATTCGGTTTGCGTGATGAGGTTTGAACGATTCATAGCGAGGCGGTATCTTCTTTCAAAGCGAAAGGCGCGCTTTATCAGCATCATTACTCTTATCTCGGTTATCGGGATTACTGTGGGTGTAGCGGCACTCATTATCGTGCTTTCGATATTTAACGGTTTTAATAGTCTGGTTACCGACATACTGATTGGATTCGATCCTCACATACGGATTGAACCCGCACGGGGTCCTGTCCTTCAGGATTATGAGAACGTGGCATCAATTATTGAGCCCGATGACCGTGTCGAAGCGTATTCACCCGTTATAAGCGGTCGGGCAATGATGGTTGTGAGTAATCTTAACCGGATTGTGAATATACGAGGCATGGACCAGAACAAAATTGCGGATGTGTCGGGAGTGGATGAATCAATCGTTCTCGGAGCTTTGCTTCTTGACCGTCCGGATGGCTCCGATGGGATTGTGCTCGGTATAGGCCTTGCCGACCGGCTCAACGCAATGATGGGAGATACGGTTACCGTAATCAGTCCGCAGGGAATGGAAGCGGCATTGCTGCGGTTCGGACAGCCCGTGCTCCGCCGATACATCGTTTCGGGAATTTATGAATCGATGAATCAGGACTATGATGCAAATTATGCTTTTGTTTCATTGCAAAGTGCCCGACGGTTGTACAGGGCCGGGGATAATGTAACCGGGGTAGAGCTCAGGTTACATAATTTTCGGCAATCGGAAAATGTAAAACGCGATCTTCAACGCAAACTCGGCAGCGAATACCGGGTTAGTACCTGGTACGATCTTCATCGTGATTTATATTCAGTCATGGAGATGGAACGATGGGCTGCCTATATAATATTGTCATTAATAATCGCCGTTGCGACTTTTAACATACTCGGGTCACTGACAATGTCGGTAATAGAAAAAACGAGGGATATCGGTGTCTTAAAAGCTATGGGTGCAACCAGACGGGAAGTCGTTCGAATATATTTGTTCGAAGGAATCCTCGTGGGACTGATCGGTTCAATACTCGGAGGTATCATAGGGTATGTCGTATGTTATCTGCAGATCCAGTATCATATCTTTCCGCTGGATCCTACCGTATATATAATCCCGGCATTACCGGTTGAAACCAGAATGTTGGATTTTTTCGCCGTCGGAGGAGCAGCACTATTACTATCGTCACTTGCAGCGCTCTATCCTGCCCGGCGCGCAGCCAATATCTTACCTGCACAAGCGGTAAGATGGGAATAATACTAAACACAGGATTTGGATGAAAAAGACAGATTATATATTACGGGCAAAGGATATCAAAAAGCGATATTCAATGTCGAAAAAGCAGACACTTGAAGTGTTAAAAGGTATTTCTCTCGATATCAGAAAAAGCGAAACGATTGCGGTTATAGGGCCATCCGGTGCCGGAAAAAGTACCTTGCTCCATATTTTGGGAGGACTGGATCGACCGGATGAGGGAGAGGTATACTATGGTAAAGAAAATATATTCACATTCCAGGATGACCTTCTTGCGCGGTTCCGGAATCAGGATGTCGGATTTGTTTTTCAGTTTCATCATTTATTACCCGAATTTACGGCACTTGAGAATGTGCTGATACCGGGCCTGATACATGGTCAATCTTTTTCAAAAAGTGAAAAGCAGGCAAAAGAATTACTCGGGATGGTAGGATTGTCGGAGCGTGTTTCTCATTTCCCGGCTGAATTATCCGGTGGTGAACAACAGAGAGTAGCCGTTGCAAGAGCTCTCTTAAATAATCCCAAAATATTATTTGCAGATGAACCATCGGGAAACCTTGACAGAACAGGAGGAGAGCAACTGCATAATTTGTTATGGACATTGAACAACGATACCGGCATAACCCTGTTTATCGTTACACATAATATGAGTTTAGCTGAAAAAGCGGATAGAATTATTCGCTTAATTGACGGGAAAATCGCTAATTCCGGCGAGCAAAATTAATGGTTTTTTTTATCGTAATGTCTTGACATTTTCTGGAAAAAACGTATATTGAATACAGGCCATTATGACAGTTTCTCCCCTGACTGTCATAATTTAAAGGTCAAGCCTGGCGTCCCCCCCAACGCCGGGCTTTTTATTGTTCGGTACTGAAAAAACTAATGAATGGTGTAACAATTTTATGGCGCGACCCGTTAAAAAGAAGAGCACAAAAAAAAGAAGGACCGGCGAGCAAACGCTACCGTTGACCAGGATTAACTATACTTTGTTGCTTGTTGGTGTGGGAGTTATAATACTCGGTTATTTGTTTATGTTGGAGGGTTCAGTTGATGGATTGATGCCGATAACGATTTCTCCTCTGTTGCTGGTCATCGGTTACTGTGTCATTATTCCCGTAGCTCTGTTGTATAGAAAAAGGGAAGAAATCAGTAGAAAAGCGGAAACGACATCAAAAATTTGACAAAACGCCAGATGTTTTTTATCTTAATAGATTAAACGTTTCCGTACAATGAGGCTGTAGCTCAGTCGGTAGAGCATCTGCCTTTTAAGCAGGTGGTCGATGGTTCGAGTCCATCCAGCCTCACACAGTAGGATATGCGGAAGTGGTGGAACTGGTAGACACACCATCTTGAGGGGGTGGCGCTCGAAAGGGCATGGGGGTTCAAGTCCCCCCTTCCGCACCAAAATTAAATTGGAACACACACTAAATATAACGGAGGTGTATTACGATGAAGAGAATCTCATTACTACTGTTGCTTCTCCTCACTGTGGGCATTATAGGATTTGCACAAGAATATGACGACCCACAGGTACAGGCAGATTTACTCTTCAATGAAGGGAATTCCTTTTTACGTGCCGGTAATTTCGCGGCAGCAGTGACCAAATATAACGAAGCGCTTGATATTGTAAAGGATCATCGTTATTACTATCAGAAAGCGATAGCTCTGCTACGGCTGCAACGTTTTGAAGATTCCATTAATGCATTTAATAGTGCGCTGCAGCATGGATCGGATATGGAGACCGTAGGACTAGGTTTGTCAGGTGCGTACATGCATAGAGGAGAAGAACTGTTTAGTGCGGGAAATTACTCGGGAGCGATAACGCAATACAAGAATGCTATTGAAATAAATCCCGATCCACGATATTATAACCGACTCGCAATCGCATCGCGGCGAAGTAATCAGGAAGCTCAGGCGGTTGAAGCATTTCAAAAAGCTATCGAGCTTGATCCCGAATATGCAGTCGCATATGCCGGTTTGGGAGGTACTTACGTCGGTATGCAGCGTTTCGATGATGCTATCGAAATGTATAAGAAAGCACTAGAACTTGAACCGACTATGCAACAGGCACGAGTCGGTCTGTCAGCATCGTATACCGCCCAGGGAAATGAACATCTGAATCGTGGTCGGGCTCGGGAGGCAATCTCCGTATTAGAGGAAGCCGTTGAAGTCAACCCCCGACATCATCAGGCACATTTACTTCTCGCAGTTGCCTATAATCGGACCGGTCAGCCGCAGAATGCCGAACAACACGCCCGCAGCGCTATTGAATATAAGCAACGCGGACGACTCGGTGGAGAGTATTTTGAACTCGGAGTCGCGTTAAAAAATCAGGGCCGTCGGCAGGAGGCTATCAGAGCATTTGAGGAAGCAGCAAAAGATCCGACGTATAGAAGAAATGCCGAATATGAACTTGAAGAATTAAGAAGATAAAATAGCAGCTTGAATATTTTACAGAATCCAATGAAAACCCCATTTTTCTCTTAGAAGAATGGGGTTTTTGTTTTTTCCCGGGCTGTTGATTCTCCGCTTCAATTTTCGGAATTCTATTGATTTTTAAATATATTGTATATATATTTATGGGAGCTTTTGTGTGAAATACTGTAATAATTACAGTGACATTATTACCTTTTCACTTAACAAAACAAAGCATGACAGGTGTCGGTTAAAAAATACCTGTGCATTGAAGCTTAAAAATAGGTTTCATCTAGACGGTATGATTTTTGTACCATAGTCTGATTGTATAAAGAACAATTATTAAAAAGAATATATATCGGAAAACCTTTCTCATAACGGATACAATAACGTGAAATCAATAAAACATATTTCTTCTATACTCATTATTGTAATGATTATTGGAACTGTTATGGCAGGATCACGAGTATCCAATTTATCGGTAACCAGTGAAGGGAGAGACATCAAAATAACCTGGGAAATGCTCGATCAAGCCGGAGTCAGACACTTTGATGTGGAACGCAGGGCAGGCGACCAGGATAACTTTATACGGATCAATGATCGTCCAATACCTCTGGATGAAAGTCGAAAATACGAATACATTGACAGAAGCGTCTACAAGATTGAGAATGCCGTTGTCTTTTACAGGGTAGCAATCGTAGAATTAAGTGGTGGTGTATATTATTCCGATGTGACCCCGCTCGGCAAAATAAGCAGCGTACGACGCACCTGGGGAAGCATTAAATCAATGTTTCGGTAATAACGGTCAGTTATACAATGTAGTATCAAATTATAGATGAAAGCGATACCCGGGTAGTTGAGTATCGCTTTTTTATTTTTCTATTGAGTATGTTGCATTTACCAAAACCTTTCATATTAGCATCCGGTTCTCCGCGACGTGCTCAATTATTGCGCCAGGTAGGCCTGTCATATCAAATTACCGTTGCCGAAGTTGATGAGGAATATAATGGCCGGGAACCTATTGCGTTTGCAAAGGAATTATCGTACAAAAAAGCCCGTGCTGTAGCTTTATCAACAGACTATGCAATTTTGTTGGCAGCGGATACCATTGTAGTATTAGAAAATCGTATACTCGGAAAACCGAGAGATGCCGCAGAGGCCGCGACCATGCTCGCTGACTTAAGCGGAAAACGGCATGAGGTTATAACCGGGTATACTATCTATGATCGGCCGTCGGATTATGCCGTTACTGATTATGAGTTGACGCAGGTATGGTTTCGTGACCTGGATCGGGATGAAATCGATGCATATATTGCGTCGGGTTCTCCCTTCGATAAAGCCGGTGGCTATGGCATTCAGGATGATTTTGGAGCGGTTTTTATAAAGAGAATAGAAGGTTGTTATTATAATGTTGTCGGATTGCCGCTTGCAAAAGTATATAATGATCTGAAAACATATATACAGCATCCTAAAATCGATAATGAATAAGGGGTCGAAATATGGATCGAAAAATTCGCGTGCTCGTCGGCAAAGCAGGTCTTGACGGCCATGATCGGGGAGCAAAAGTCGTTGCCGCCGCATTGCGGGACGGCGGTATGGAAGTTATTTATACGGGCATCCGTAAAACACCGGAGATGATTGTTGAAGCCGCATTGCAGGAAGATGTTGATGCGATTGGTATCAGTATACTCAGCGGTGCCCATATGACGGTATTTACCAGGATACTTGAATTGATGAAAAAGAATGATATGCAGGATGTTCTATTATTCGGCGGCGGTATCATTCCAGACAAGGATGTGCAGGCGTTGAAAGAGATGGGTGTCGGTGAGATATTCAGACCCGGCGCATCGACGCTGAATATTGTAGAATATGTGAATAACTGGGTTGCTGAACATAGAAATTAAGGAAGCTTTTACCTTGCGATAGAAGCTTCCTTAATTCGTTATGGCTCAATTATTTTGTTGTACGATTTTGACAACACTCGTTGCGTGCAGACCTTTCGGACCTTCCTCAAAATCAAAATCTACCGTCTCCCCTTCGTGCAGGGTTCTGTATCCTTCTCCGTTAATAGTTTTATAATGGACAAAGACATCTTCCCCCGACGATTTCTGTATGAAACCGTAACCCTTTGCGTTATTGAACCATTTTACGATACCGCGTTCCATAAAGCAATGTACCTCATACAAGTGACGAAAAAAACCCTCCCAAAGCAGGGGGTAGGGTTGTGAGCTTACAAGCGAATATACAATTCGAATAATGTAAAATCAAGTTTGATCAAAGATATCTACGTGATGAATTTATTCTAACTTTTTCCATTCTTTTTTAGCGAAGGCTGCCGGAAGGTGTACCAGATGACACTTTTGACAACTTTGCTTGCCAATATCCATTGCAAGTCCCATAACTGTTTGAGGATTGATAGTTGGCTCATCGAGTGTCTGACCCAACTTCTGTATCTGAGATTGTATAGTTCCGTCGACATAGTACATACGTTCCGTATCGTGGCAGCCCTGGCACGACTCTTTAAGAGTTTCGAAACGTGCCGTAAATCCCTGGAAATATCTCCGGGCATTTTCAATATTACCGCGTTCGAGATTCAGAAAAATTCCGGTAAAATTTACGTTGAGATATCTCATAAACATTGCAAAATCTAAAATATCGTTCGTCAACGGGTCCTGAACCGTTATCATATTGAAATCCGGCCAATGATATTTCTGCTGCACTTTTACCATATTCGGGACGTGACAATCATGACATACGGTGCCAACGTTCTCCATCGCCCCCATAATTGCTCCGGGATTCCCCGTTCGAAGTGCTTCTCCAAGTTCATGAACGGGTTCCATGGGGAATTTGTGCTCCCACTCCGGAATGAGTTCCGATAATTCTACATACAGGGTTTTGAATTTTTCGAAATTTTCCCGTGCCTTCTCGATATCGTCCTCGAGTACATCGACAACAATACCCGTAAACGGAAAATCCATTTCCAACATTTTCATAGTAAATAGCGGTCTGTCCGCTTGTGGGGGGTAGAAGGCATCAAGGGAAGCCGGAAGAAGAGCAGTTGACCTTTGACCGCTTTCTTCTGACCGGGTTGCCTTGTCGTCGTAGTGTGTTACAGCTCCTACCGTGATAAAAATGATCACAAATGTGGTAAGATAAAACCAGATTTGCTTTTTCATTTAATCCTCCGGGATTAGTTGGTTGTTTTGTGGGCTGAATACTGCATATTCAAGAAAAATATTCTGATTATCATCTGTTATACTTTTATAAGAATCTATCTTTATCCGGTCAAGTATTCAATGCAACCAACGCAACGACACAACAGAAAACTGTGTAACAGCCTCCGGCAGACGATATCGGTAGGACAAATACCGATGAGTCCCCGGCAGTGTGTTTAATTTATTCGTAGTACGAATTTGATATTTTTACACTTGAGGTTGAGAAGAACAATGAAAAACACTCGCCTGATATATATAAAAAAACCATGCAAATAGCAATACCCGGCATATTTTTTTAGTTTTAAAGCTATGTGGAAGGAATATGGAATAGCCCTGTAAAACTCAGATATACTGTATTTTACAGGGCTTGAATAGTTAAACGTTATGATGACTTCTTACCTGACTGCGATTTTGGCGATGAAACTTTACCGCTCGTCGATTCAATAAACGGCCTAAACAGATCGATCGGGATAGGGAATATCGTGGTCGAATTGTTTTCGCTTGCTATATCGCCAAGTGTTTGCAGATAGCGAAGTTGAAATGCGACGGGATAATCACTGATTACTTTAGCAGCATCATACAGACGTTGGGCGGCCTGATATTCGCCTTCGGCGCGAATTATCTTCGACCGTCGTTCACGTTCGGCTTCCGCCTGACGTGCCATTGCGCGTTGCATTTCCACAGGAAGATCGACATGCTTAACCTCGACTGCGGAGACTTTAATTCCCCACGGCTCGGTTTGATGGTCGATTATCTGCTGCAGTGCACGGTTAATTTTATCACGCTCTGCAAGTAATTCATCGAGTTCCGATTGGCCGAGGATACTCCGCAACGTTGTCTGTGAGAGTTGCGAGGTAGCCATCAGATAGTTTTCCACCGATACGACGGCTCTATCCGGCTGGATAACGCGGAAATAAACAACCGCGTTCACTTTGACGGATACGTTATCCTTCGTTATGATATCCTGTGTGGGAACGTCCATAACGATGGTACGTAAACTAATCCGAACCATTTTATCGATTATTGGGATCAAGAGGATAAGACCCGGTCCTTTGACATTGATTAGACGACCAAGCCGGAAGATAACACCCCGTTCGTATTCGCGAAGAATACGTATTGCATTCGCCAGAATAATAACGGCAAATGCGACACCGATACCAAAAATAGTCGGGAGAACTTCCATATAATAATCTCCTTTCGTTTATTCGGCTTTTTCAACCTTGAGTTTCATATTGTCAACTCCCACAACTTTCACCCGCTCTCCTTTTTTCAGTTTTCCGCTAACAGATTCAGCAAACCAACGTTCACCCCAGACTCTTACTTCGCCGGTAGGTTCAAGTACTTCAAGAGCTTCACCGTACGCACCGATAATCCCTTCGTTTCCGGTTGCCGGTTTACGAAGTTGTGCGCGAATACCGAGACTGATTGCAAAGACGAAAAATGCAGTTATAAAGAATGTCACCGGAATAATGACTGTCCACGAAATTCTGGCATACTCAAGGGCAGAGTCAGGGTCGATCAGCATGATCGAACCCAGAAGCAACGATATAATTCCGCCGATAGTTAATACTCCGTAACTTGTTACTTTTATTTCGAGTAGAAACAGAATAACTGCAAAGATGATCAGAGCGATACCGGCATAATTGACCGGAAGGGTGTGTAACGAATAGAAGGCCAGTATGAGTGAGATTACCCCGATGACGCCGGGAAATATAGCCCCGGGATTATAAATCTCGAACATAATGCCGGCAAATCCGATCATCATTAAAATGTATACAATATTCGGATCACTTATAAGGTTCAGAAACCTTTGTTGCCAGTTCATCTCGAGTATAACTATCTCTGCGTTCTCGGTGTTGAGTACGCGTGTTTCCCTTTTGGTTTGAATTTCCTGACCGTGAAGTTGCGTCAAGAGATCGGCCACATCATTGGCAATGAGGTCGATTATATTATCACGCATGGCTTCCGATTCGGTGACCGAGAGTGACTGACGAACTGCCTTTTCCGCCCATTCTACATTCCTGTCCCGATGCTCAGCGATCGTTCTGATAAATGCAGATGCATCGGAGAGTGCTTTCTCGATCATAACGGTATCGACATCACCGCCCATACCGACCGGATGCGCTGCACCCATATTTGTTCCCGGCGACATCGCCGCTATATGTCCGGCAAGTGTTATAAAGACACCCGCCGACGTTGCCGAAGATCCGCTGGGAGATACAAAAACAGCTATCGGTATTTCACTTTCGAGAATATCGCTCACAATTGCACGGGTAGAGGTTAATAATCCTCCGGGTGTGTTGATTTGGATTATCAGAAGCTCGGATCGTTCTTGCCTTGCTGTTTCGATACTTTCTGTAATCATTGATGCAACGGCCGGATTGATTGAGCCGTCAATTCTCATAACGTGCACCTTTGAATTTTCGAAGGAATAACCGGGCCGGATCGAAATTATGACAAGAAATAGAATTGCAAACAATGTACTTTTCATAAAAGTTAACATCCCCTCACATTTGGGAAAGTAGATTATTGTTGAGTTACCGAAATCGTTCCGTTCCATATTTGAAGTATTTTCCGCCCGTCGATACCGGCGGGTGTTCTTTGCTTATGTATGAGTTAGGTATCGATTTTCCGCTTTCCGGTTTATCAGACTGCGGAAAGGGTGGGATTCGAACCCACGGTACCCNANGGTACACGCGCTCTCCAGGCGCGCCAGTTAAACCACTCCTGCACCTTTCCGNAGATNTATCACTCTCAATAAGGTATAAAGATTTACGTTTAAAATCAACGTATCNNATCTTCCGGCACAAAAGATCATTGAAAACGATAATTTTAGATTTGCTCAATTGTGGAAAATATTGTATTATTCAACGTGAGATACCCGGAATCCTAATTTACTTTCACTTGAGGAGGAATAAAATGCGCATCCAGCAAGAACTACGCGGAGATATCGTTATTTTTACCCTAAAAGGAGATATGATGGGAGAACCTGATACCGGTGTGCTCCGGGAAAAAATAAAAGAGACCGTTGAGAATGGGACTAACAAGATTATTCTCGATCTCTCCGGAGTGAAGTGGATGAATAGTTTGGGGTTAGGTGCACTTATTTCAGCATTCTCAACTGTACAAAGCCACGACGGTCACATGGTGATTACGAACGTGACAAAAAAAGTTGAAAGCTTGTTTATGATCACTCAATTGATCAAGGTCTTTAAACACTACGACACAACCGATGAAGCAATTGCGGCATTACAATAAAAATCAATGAATCTATTCTCAAGCTTCAGCATAAAAATAAGTTGTATCATTTTCCTTTTTTCCTGTGTCCCCGCGGATACAAGGGATGAGGTAGTATTCGGTAAACATTTCAGAATCGAGTACGATCAGGTCGTGCGGCTGGTAGACGGTACAGAAGTTACATTCCTTGATTTGAAAAGGGATACACGCTGTCCGGAGGATGCAATCTGTCTGTATGATGGGGAAGCGACCATCCTGATAACTCTGACGCGGGGAGACAGTCTGGGAGATGTTTTTGATATCACTATACCCGGTTTCGTTGACCGATACAGCAGAGAGGGACACGGGATCAGGGAGCACTGGAATTATCGATTCACCCTACTGCAACTGGATCCGTATCCGTTACCCGATTACTCGGAACCGAAACAGCATTACGTGGCAACGATTATAGTCGATACAATAGGACAAGAGCAGGAATAGCTCTTCTCCTACTGACGTTGTAACGATTCTACCATCCGTAGAAAATCGGGTTCTGCTTCTTGTACGGTTGTCACGGGTCCCGTGAATTTAAAAAATACCGCACCTTCCGGACCTTCTGCGATTGCACCGATTAATTTATATCCCGGCCTTATATCCTGACGCGGTGCCATAGGGCCGGCGGCTGCAGTATATGTTCCAGTTGTGCGGACTATGGTTACGGGGATGTTGTTTATTTGCTGAGATTCACGTTCTGCAACTTCACGGGTCGGACGACCATCAGGTTGATCGAACTGACCGAACCAACGCTCGACATTTGCTTCGATGCTTCCGCCTTCACCGGGACCGAAGTAGAAAATTGCAACCTCGCCCATCTCTGCATCTCCCGCGGCGGCAGGAACTGAATATGTCGCCACACGCATCGGTCGCTGGCTTTCAACCTGCCAGTTTTCCGGGATATCCCAGGTAAGGCCGGCAATTGAACTCGTTGGTGCATCCCGCAGTATTGGCGCCGGTTCTTGTTGCCTCGGCTGTTCTTTTTCAGAACACCCGGCAGTAATGAATATGAGTGAAAACGCAAGAGCAATGGATAAAAAATAGTACATAGCGGACCTTCGATATTTTTTTAAAATAGTTCATTAGATATTAAAGTACATGCTTTTTCAATTCCGGCACGTGTCAAAGAAAAAACCGGTAGAAACTCAAAAGAGTTCCACCGTACGCGAATATATATTACATGATTTGCTCTTTAATATCAATGCACACGTACCCCAGCTGATATTAGGCCCATCCGGATCGGGAAAAACGACGTTGCTGAGATTATGTAACAGATTAACAGATCCCGACAGCGGAGAAATCCTATTCCAAGGCCAAGCTCTGACTGCCTACGATGTTATCGAACTCCGAACGCGTATTGGATATGTGGCACAGGTGCCTGTTATGCTCGATGGGTCTGTGCTTTCAAATTTCAAATATGCGATACAAAAACTTAATAAAAATCTACCGAATGGCGAGGAATTCGAAGAGGAGTGCAAAGAATTATTACGGTTTCTGAATCTTCCCGAGCCATTCCTCTACTACGAAACGGATAGATTATCCGTCGGTGAAAAACAACGTGTTGCACTGGCCCGGACACTTCTCAGGAAACCGGAAGTTGTCCTGCTTGATGAGCCGACATCAGCTCTCGACCGAACGTCTACGTTTCGTTTCCTCGAAACAATTAATAAACTCCGTGATGAAATGAATCTGAATATGATTATGGTGACTCATAGTATCGACCAGGCGAAAATCCTGGGGGGGAACGGAATTGTTCTTGTCGGGGGGAGCGTTGTAGAGCAGGGTCCGGTGGCAGAAATTATGAACAACCCACAAACGGAAATAACAAAACAATTTATCGAGGGGATGCTTGATAATTGAATTATCATATATTGATCTGTTCATTGGAATCGGTCTTATCGTTATTGCCATCGGTTTATCGATTTATTCAAGGCTACAACTCGAGAAAGATCTGTTTGTCGGAGCCGTCAGAACATTCGTGCAATTAATTGCGGTCGGATATGTTCTGAATATAGTTTTTTCGATAGAAGCCTGGTATGCGGTCATTGCGGTATTACTGCTTATGTTCGGGATTGCCGTCCATACCATTCTGGGGCGGCAGCGGTACAGGTTTAAAAACATGATACCGATTATAACTGTTTCTCTCATGATCGGAACGGGTCTGACATTATTCATAGTAGTGTATGTCATTATTCAGGTTGAGCCCTGGTATTCACCTCAATATGTCATTCCGATTATGGGGATGATTCTCGGTAATTCTATGAATGGTGTGGCGCTTGCTATCGACCGGTTATCCTCGGAAATCCGTGAAAAACGCGAAATTATCGAAACACGCTTGTCTCTTGGAGCGACATCGCGGGAGGCGGTTTCCGATATCATTTCATCGGCGGTTCGTGCTGCAATGATTCCGACGATCAACTCACTCATGACGGTTGGTATTGTCAGCCTGCCGGGGATGATGACGGGACAGATATTGTCGGGCACCAGTCCGATCATCGCAGTAAAGTATCAAATCCTTGTGATGTATATGATTGCAGCAAGTGTCATGATCTCATCGGTATTGCTTGTGCAGCGGGGTTACAAACAATATTTTACAGCTCATCATCAATTTAAAGAATAGCTGACAAATCTAAGAAGAGAAAGAAAAAAATATTTGCAGTACTCATGTAACATTCGTATATTACATACCCTTTGGGGTCGTTAATTTCGGAAGCTTCGGTAAATTTCTTTATACACCATGGCGAAAGTCTATTGTACTTCTTTTGAATCGAAAATTGGTATTATTTATGTTGCCTCGACCGATCGTGGAGTTTGCAAAATAAGTATACCAAAAGAATCAAAGAAAGATTTCTTTCGATGGTTACACAAACATTTCGATGAGGATGACGTAGCGGAAAATCGTTCACGGAACAAACAGGTCATTGATGAGATCAATAGGTATTTAAACCGTCAATTAACAAAATTTAATTCCGATATTCATCAGATCGGGACGCCGTTTCAGAGGAAAGTCTGGCGCTATGTGCGACGGATCAATTACGGTACCACCTTGACGTATAAAGAAATCGCAATAAAAGTAAAGAACCCGAAAGCTTATCAGGCGGTAGCACGTGCCAATGCCGCAAATCCGATTCCAATTATTATTCCCTGTCACCGGGTTATAGGAGCGAATGGTACCCTTGTCGGATACAGTGCGGGTATAAAGACTAAAGAATTTCTACTCGGACTCGAAGGAGCAATAATAATTTAGGTATTGTGAAAAACATCCCGCGTTTATCAGGTTATCATATCCGATTCATTATCGGCATGGCTCTCGTTGTGTCCTTTCGCATATTGGGTCTGTCGCTCTTGATTCCCGTCATTGCCATACATGGTCTTACACTGACCGATTCCACAATACTCATAGGTATTGTCGTCGGCGGATACGGGGCTACCCAGGCATTATTTCAAATACCGTACGGTCTTGCATCGGATATCTTCGGCCGGAAGCGAATGATTGTCATCGGTATGCTCATTTTCAGTGCCGGCTCTCTCCTCGGAGGATTTTCACATTCGATAGAATCTCTCATTGCCGCAAGAGTTTTACAGGGCGGAGGTGCAGTGACTGCTACCGTCTTTGCGTTTATTACCGACACTATCGACGTAAAACATCGTAATTTTGTCACTGCTATCATCGGTGCCCCGATCGGTATTTTTTTCGGAATCGGTGTAATCGCCGGACCTATACTTGCCCATGCCTATGGCATTAATCTGTTGTTTTTCCTCAGCGCTGTCCTGGGATTCATCATTACTTTGTATGTTATATTCTTTGTTCACGAAGGACCGAAACCCGAACATCGGCGGGTTATTTCCGGACCGCAATTCCGTTCGGTCTTTAAAAATCCGGATCTCCGCAAAATAAACATTGCGGGCTTTTTAATGTACTCATCAATCAATGCGATTTTCTATATTCTTCCCCTTATGCTGATGGATCGGTATGGACTTACGATGAATCAATTTTCATACATTTACATACCGATGATATTTGTAGCCTTTGTGTTCATGATGTCCTTTTCAAGAATAGCCGACCGTGGATATACACGTGAAAGTATATTATTCGGATTCGGCATTGTTGTTGTCGGGTCAGTCGGCATGCTGTTCGGCACGGATTTATGGATCTTCGCTGCTGCTGCAATTTTTGTCTTTGCGGGAGCAAATATCATGGAACCAATTTTGCCGATTTTTGTTGGAAAAGTATCTAAACCGGAGGTGATAGGGACGGCCATGGGTGCTTTCAGCACAATACACTTTTTTGGGTCATTTATGGGAGCGTTCATGGTCGGCTTACTGCTGCCTTACGGATTTATCCCGGCAATACTGTTTCTGACCACCATTGGTCTCACGGGATTTTTAGTTGGAATTACTATGAAAAATCCGGCAAAGACTTAGTAACATATGGATAATATCACGCACACGTTGACAGGCGTGCTTGCTTCGAAGGCAGGACCGCCTGCCCATCATACACGTCTGATCTTCTGGGTTTTGATCCTTGCCGTTAATTTGCCTGATGTCGATTTTTTATTGCAATTTTTCGGCGATCGTATTTTTTATATGGAACATCACAGAGGTTTGAGTCATTCGATCCTGTTTGCCCCCGTCTTTGCGGCATTTGTATCCGGGATCCTGAAAATATCGGTAAAAAATATCGATCTCAAACTGGTGTTTGGCTATACCCTGGTGGGAGTTTTTATTCACATTTTCTTCGATCTTATTACCTCCTTCGGGACTATGTTATTCTATCCCCTTACCGATGCCCGTTATTCTCTTGATCTTATTTTTATAATAGATCCGTGGTTGACTGGTCTGATGATCATTTTTGTAATTCTCGCCCGTAAATTCAAAATGCAGCGTCGAAAAATAATATGGGGGGCGATTGCAGTCATTGTTGCATATTTTACAATTGCTCTTGTTAACCGGGAAATAGTACGGTTAAAAGCTGAGGATTATTTCTCCGACATGGGAATTCAATACAATCGAATGATTGTACTACCTCAACCTCTTGCGATAACAAACTGGATGGTTGCGGTCGAGACCGATGATGCGGCATATCAGATATTCACCAATACATTCCAAAATCCCGATGAGTATCTTGTTCTTGAATATCCGCTTATCGAACCGAATAAATTTATCTATCTCGCCAGGAATACCGAAGAAGTACAATTCTTCAAGTGGTTTGCCCGTCTCCCAGTGTATGAGTACTATACCGATGAGAATGAAAATCATATTGTTGAGTACTTTGACCTCCAGTTTATGTTTAACCCGCGGCTTGCGGAACGGTTCAATGCAACATCCACAAGAGCACCGTTTGTTTTGCGACTGGTGTTTGCAAATGATGGTTCGCTTCTTGCGACTGATTTTTGATATTGCTTTCATCCCAGATTTTTACTACCTTTATACTCCTTATCCGTATTGATTCCGTTATAAACAGTAGTTCGGTATACAATTACACATGACATTGCTGCAGCATTTAAATTCTTCACAGCGTGACGCAGTTCAGGCGGCGGATGGTCCCGTTATGGTTATCGCGGGTGCCGGCAGCGGAAAAACGCGCGTTTTGACTTTTCGGATCGCTCATCTCCTGCAACTCGGTGTCCAGCCGGCAAATATTCTCGCGCTGACGTTCACAAACAAAGCGGCAAATGAAATGAAAGAACGAATCAACGGGTTGCTTAACGTCGGGCGGGCAATACCATGGATGGGTACATTTCATTCGGTGTTTGCGAGAATCCTGCGGCAGGATGCACACTCGCTTGGGTACGATCGTTCATATTCCATCTATGATACAGACGACTCGGTATCGCTTGTGCGCACGATTATGAACGATCTGAATATATCGCAGCAGCAATTTCATCCGAAGGCAGTGTTAAATATGATCAGCAGCGCCAAGAATACATTGCTTCCACCCGATCAGCTCAAAAAACAATCGCGGTCATTATTTCAGGAAAAATCGGCACTCGTGTACGCGGAATATCAAAAGCGTCTGAAACATAATAATGCCATGGATTTTGATGACCTGATCACGATACCAATTGACCTCTTTTGGAAATTTCCCGAAATACTTGAAAAATGGCAATCACGCTTTGAGTATATTCTCGTCGATGAGTATCAGGATACAAATCATGCACAATACCGACTTCTGCGTCTCCTGGCCGGTAAAAAGAATAATATTTGTGTCGTCGGAGACGATGCACAAAGTATATACGCATTCAGGGGCGCGGATATCAGGAATATTCTCGATTTTGAAAAAGATTATCCGGATTGTCATGTATTCCGGCTTGAGCAGAATTACCGCTCAACTCAAAAAATTCTGCATGCGGCTGACAACGTAATTAAAAATAATCAGGAGCGTATACCGAAGACTCTCTGGACCGACAATAACGAAGGCGAACCGGTCTATGCTCTTGAGTGTCTGAATGAACAGGAAGAGGGCTCGCGTGTTTCGCGTCTTATCAAGGATGAACTGTTCAAATCGAAGCGCGATTTTAACCACTTTGTCGTATTGTACAGAACCAATGCTCAATCCCGATCGATTGAAGACGGGTTGCGAAAAATGGGCATACCGTATGTCATTGTGGGGGGAGTCGAATTCTACAAGCGCAAAGAAATAAAGGATGTTATTGCTTACCTTCGGGTCATTGTCAATCCCGTTGATGACGATAGCCTTCTCAGAATCATCAATATGCCGCCGAGGGGAATCGGGAATACCACCCTCCAGCGGTTCCGGAAAATTGCCGCGGAAAAAGGCATCAGTCTGTTTGAAGCGCTGAAACATATCGATGATGTTCCGCGTGTCAATCAAACAGCCAGAAAAAATATGCGCGAACTTATCTCGTTGATTGAAAAATACCGGATGGTTCACGCAAAAGAGCATATGTCCGCGAGCGAACTCGCCCGCTCCTTTATCGAGGAGACGGGAATACTCTCCCTGTTCAAACTGGAGTCGTCTCCGACATCGATTTCCCGATGGGAAAATGTGCAGGAGTTACTTTCCGCCGTAACTGAATTTTGCGAGGAGAACCCCGATAAAGATATTGCCGATTTTCTCGAATCCATTTCCCTGATCGCCGACGTCGATAAGTGGAACGATTCGCGAAATGCCGTTACACTTATGACACTACACAGCGCGAAGGGACTGGAGTTCCCGGTGGTCATCATGGTGGGTATGGAGGAAGGACTTTTCCCGTTATACAACGGTAATGCCGACAGTATGGAAGTCGAAGAAGAACGCCGGTTATGCTATGTCGGCATGACCCGCGCATGCGAAAGACTGTTTATGACATATACCCGGTACAGGCACCGGTTCGGTGAGGGGTATTATCCTACACCGTCCAGATTCCTGGATGAGATCGGACCGGATCTATTAATACGTCATGAACAGTATGCAGGAAGCGGAAGGGGTCCCGGCATCCCGTCACAAGAACAGCGCCATGCTTTTTTACGATCCGATACTCAAAGCCGGACAGCCGGTGAAAAGAAGAAGAAAACGGGAGTACATTTCTCATATGAAGATGAATCTCAGGTGGTGCCGCAATTGAAAACAGGATCCCTGGTTGAACACGAAGAATTCGGCCGGGGTCAGGTTCTGGCTTTAAGCGGCAGGGGAGATATGGTGAGGGCAGTTGTAATGTTCCAGACAGCCGGTAAAAAGAATCTGATGTTAAAATATGCAAGACTGAGAATATTATAAATATGCCGGTCAGGAAAAGTTCAGAGATTCTGGAAAGCCGGTTTACGGGATTTTCTCCCGATCTTTTTGCTTACATAAAGGATCTTTCCGGGAATAACAATCAGAAG
>SL_3KL_010_SEDDRAFT_10001134_pt1 | contig 23827 bp, 17 predicted proteins | sample SodLakKL_010_SED_2_FD_10381 | JGI IMG/M metagenome (IMG submission 10381) | reverse complement strand
CAAACCCTGCAAATGGGTTTGATGCGTTATGTGGCCAAAACACCTCTGTCCCAATTCATGGAGGTAAGATTTAACCAGCCCGTTGAGCAGACAATACACTGACAAGTATCAACCACTCCAAAGGAGCAAACGTACTATACGTCCACGGGATCAGCAACCACTGGTCTGTTGGCGGAACAACCGGCATCAGCAGTTCGAGTTACAGTAACCTGGATACCAAAATAACCTTTATGCCTGGAATTGAATACAATATCTTTCCTTATAGCGAATCCACAAGGAGGCAATTCAGGTTTCTGTACCGGGCCGGGATGGAGTACAATAACTATATTGATACCACCATTTACGACAAGACCGCAGAGACACTCGCTCTCAACACCCTGTCAGCTGCATACCAGGTTGTGCAGAAATGGGGTTCGGTAAATATCTCATGCAACTGGAGGAACTACCTGCACGATTTCTCAAAACGGAACCTGAATGTGAACGGATATATCAACCTGAGGGTATTCAAGGGAATGTCAGTCAATTTGGGAGTAGGCGCCTCACTGATACATGATCAGCTATCACTGGTAAAGGGAGGAGCCACCACCGAAGAGATCCTCCTGCGAAGGAAAGAGCTTGAGACTCAGTACAACTACTTCACCTCTTTCGGAATAAGCTATACTTTCGGATCAATCTATAACAATGTTGTAAATCCCCGGTTTGGAAGCAGTGGAGGCAGCTCCATGGTAATCTCCTTTTAGCAGGCCACTCCTTAGAACTATTGAGAGTAAAAATCATTCCCTTTGTCGTCAACCAGGATAAAGGCAGGAAAATCTTCAACTTCAATTTTATAAATCGCTTCCATACCAAGCTCAGGATATTCAAGCAACTCAACCTTTTTAATATTCTCCTGTGCGATCACTGCCGCCGGTCCTCCGATACTCCCGAGATAAAAACCCCCGTACTTTTTACATGCGATGGTGACCTGACTGCTGCGGTTTCCCTTGGCTATCATTATCATACTGCCGCCCCGGCTCTGTAAAAGATCAACATACGAGTCCATTCGCCCAGCTGTAGTAGGACCAAACGAACCGGAAGGCATTCCTTCGGGAGTCTTGGCAGGACCGGCATAGTAGATGGGATGGTCTTTTATGTACTGCGGAAGATCCTCACCACGGTCCAGTCTTTCCTTAAGTTTAGCATGGGCTATATCCCTGCCAACAATAATCGTCCCCGAAAGGGAAAGGCGGGTTCCTGCAGGATATTTGGAAAGTACCTGAAGGATATCCTTCATAGGCTTGTCAAGGTCAATCGCAACAGCTCCTTCTCCGACACCCTGACGAAAGGATTCGGGAATAAAACGGCCCGGATATTTTTCAAGCTGCTCAAGCCAGATTCCCTCCCGGTCAATCCTGGCCCTTATATTCCTGTCAGCCGCACATGACACGCCCATTCCGACCGGACAGGACGCTCCGTGCCTTGGAAGCCTGATTATCCGAACATCAAGTGCAAAATACTTCCCTCCGAACTGTGCTCCTATGCCAAGTTTTTGTGAAGCCTCCAGGATTTTCTCCTCAAGTTCGATATCCCTGAATGCCTGTCCCAGATCATTACCCTTTCGGGGAAGATCATCCAGATATTTCGCCGAAGCCAGTTTGACACTTTTCAGGCATGCTTCTGCAGAAGTGCCGCCAATGACAAAGGCAACATGGTAAGGCGGACAGGCAGCGGTGCCGAGTGTGCGGAGCTTGTCAACCAGATAATTTTCAAGTCCTGCCGGGTTGAGCAGGGCCCTGGTTTCCTGGAACAGGCTGGTTTTGTTTGCCGATCCGCCACCTTTTGCCACAAACAGAAAATCGTACTGATCACCTTCGGTGGCATAGATATCTGTCTGCGCCGGAAGATTGGTTCCAGTATTCTTTTCAGTATACATATCAAGCGCAACAGTCTGGGAGTAACGCAGATTCTCCTCTGTATAGGTTTTATATACTCCCTTTGCCAGAGCCTCCTCATCTCCGCCACCGGTCCATACCTGCTGACCTTTTTTGGCAATGATGGTCGCGGTACCGGTATCCTGGCAAAAAGGAAGAATACCCTTGGCTGATATCTCAGCATTCCGCAGCATTGTAAGTGCCACATATTTATCATTCTCACTTGCCCCAGGGTCGTCAAGGATAGCTGCCATCTGCTCCAAATGAGATGTGCGCAGCATAAATGAACAATCATGCATGGCAGCACGAGCAAGCTCTGTCAACCCCTCAGGGTTCACAACAATTATATCTTTCCCGTCAAACTTTGCAATGGAAACATACTCTTTGGAAAAGAGATAATAATTTGTTTTATCCTTTCCCGTCGGAAATTGATCCTGGAATCTGAAAACTGGTGTGGCCATTATTATCAGGTTTTAGGTTTTGTAACATCCGATTCCCTGAGAATTATATATCTTAGCTAATGCAGGCGTCCATTAAATGTACATGAATTTCCCAACAATTGAAAATTCAACAAAGCGTAATATATTGCATGGGTAATCGACCTTCAGGTCAAATTTTTCCTGCGTGAAATTAGCCACAATCAAAATGAAAAAAATTGACTTCGTCTATTACACATGCATTATTCAGTTCTTATTGTTATGTCTGTCAGATGTGTAATTGAAGATTCCATAAGCTTGAAACACTGACTATGAATTAACTTAATGAATACAATTCATTAATTATTACAGAGAAGTTCATCTGTATTTTACTGCGATCCGAACTCCATCAGATAGGCCTTAATAAAATCTCCAAGTTCACCATCCAGAACATCCTGCACATTGGATGTTTCATAATTTGTCCTTACGTCTTTTACAAGCTTGTAGGGATGAAGCACATAGTTTCTTATCTGTGATCCCCATTCTATCTTCTTTTTGCCGCTCTCAATAACTGCCTGTGCCTGCCTGCGCTTCTCAAGTTCCATTTCATACAGGTGTGACTTCAGGATCTTCATGGCATTCTCCTTGTTCTTGAGCTGAGACCGGTCCTCCTGGTTCTCGATCACTAAACCCGAAGGATGGTGCCGCAACCTGACGGCCGTTTCCACCTTGTTAACATTCTGTCCTCCTGCCCCGCTGGCGCGGTAGGTCTCCCAGCTTATATCTCCCGGACTAACCACGATGTCAATGTTCTCATCAACCAGCGGAGACACAAACACCGAAGCAAAAGAGGTGTGTCTTTTATGGTTGGCATCAAACGGCGAGAGCCTGACAAGGCGGTGAACACCTGATTCGCTTTTAAGATATCCATAAGCATAATCACCCGTGAATTCAAGAGTAACCGTTTTAATACCGGCCTCTTCTCCATCCTGGTAATCAAGCTGCCTGATCTTGTAATCATTCTTTTCGCCCCATCGCAAATACATACGCATCAGCATTCCCGCCCAGTCGAGGCTTTCAGTACCTCCAGCGCCTGCATTAATTTTCAGTATTGCACCCAGAGAATCTTCCTCATTGCTGAGCATATTCCGGAACTCCAGGTCATCGATCAGGGCAAGTGCTTTGTTGTACTGTTGATCCACTTCCTTTTCGGACGATTCTCCTTCGTGAAAATATTCAAATAATACCTCAAGGTCGTCTACCGCAGAACGAACAACTGAAAAACCATCAGTCCAGTTTTTTATTGCAGAGATGGCACGCAACTGTTTTTCAGCTTCTTTAGGATCATCCCAGAATCCGGGATCCCGGGTTTTCTCTTCCTCTTCCTCAATTTCTACCAGCTTCCTTTCTATGTCAAAGATGCCTCCTCAACGCTTCACAGCGCCTTACAAGATCTTTAAGAGTATCCTGGGTAATCATGTTGCTATTATTTTTATTGGTAAGTTTAATACATTAAATTCGACGCCCTGTAAACACCTTATTTTACAAATATACATGAATTTCTCATCAGGTGAAAATAACCACAAAGTGCAATACTTTGCATGAGAAATCGACCTTCAGGTCAATTTTTTTCAGCTTAAAATACACACAGACAGATGAAAAAATTTGACTTCGTCGATTACATATGCTGTACTCAGAGCTTTTAAAGGTATAATCAGATGTGTAATTCACGGGAATGCTCAGTGGTTCCCAACATGCAGTATTGTTCAACAGAGCTAACAGCTTCTTACTTTTCAGGGTCAGCTGTAATGGCAATCATATTGTCGAGAACCTGATTGATAAGTTCATTCTCGAAACCTTTACTGCTGGCATATCGATGCAGTTTTGCCTTTAGCTGCCAGTCATCTTCTGCTGAAATTGATCTCTGCTTTTTTGTAAGCTCTTTTTTCAGCACCTCAAGATACTCTGTCTCGTCAATCCTCCTGAGTGCATCTTCAATAATGTTCTTTGCTATGTTTTTCCTTATGAGTTCGTGAGATATTTTAATCTTCCCCCATTTATTGTTGCGGAACTTCCCTCCTGCAAACAATCTTGCAAACCTCCATTCATCAAGAAATTTATCCGAAACAAGCTGATTGATTATCTTTTCCGTATCACCGGAACTGACTCCCCAGTCAAACAATTTTTTTCGGACATCATACCGGCATTTTTCATCGGCTGCACACAGTTTCCGGGCCTTTTCAAGAGCCTCTGCGTGACTAATGGTCTTCTTTGAACGCATCTTTCAGTTAGTAAAATATTGATAATTTTGAATTATAATTTCCACTCCAGTACATTATCCTTTTATTCAGAGTTTTCCTTGTTCCCTGTAAGCTGCCCGTATCATCCGGTATTTCCCGTTTATATCTTTCCTGAGCTTTATGTTTGAGAACATGTTTCTTTTTAATATCTGCTCAACAGCTTCGTATTTGTTTTCATTTATCTCAAAAAAGAGGCGGCCTCCCGGATAAAGGATCTCCCGAGCAAGCATAGTAATTGCTTCATAGTAGACAATGGCATTATGATCAGGCACAAACAGGGCAGACATGGGTTCGTAAAGCAAAACATTTTTATCAGTAAGCAGTTTTTCAGACTCGGTAATATATGGAGGATTACTTACAAGTATATCATATTTTCCTGATTTAACAATAATATCCGGAATAAAAATATCTTCTGTAATAAATTCAATATCTGTAGCACATCTTCCGGCATTTCTGGCTGCCAAAGATATTGCTTTCTCTGAAATGTCAGATGCAGTTACTTTCGAATCAGGCAGATTAACTGACAGCGCTATTGCAATGCATCCGCTTCCAGTTCCAATATCAAGTATTTTTAGCGGACCTGGACCTGCTTCATCAATAATCCATCTGACCAGTTCTTCTGTCTCCTGTCTCGGGATAAGTACATCTGGTGATACCTCAATTTTGAGATCGTAAAACCATGCATTGCCAATGATATACTGAATTGGCTTACAGGTTTTAAGCTGTTTAATTATCTCTTCTGTTTGAAAAAGCAGAGAATTGGATATTTTTGTATTGTTATTGATGAGAATATCAGTTTTTGAATATCCAAGAAGATGCTCAAATATCAATTCTGTTATACCACGTATCTCACCAGGTGGGTAAAGATCCTTCAGCTCATTGCTGATCAGCTTAATAACGTTATATACAACAGTATTTTCCCGGTTCATCTATTGAGACTATCTGAATTATCTGTAAATTATTCTGCAAACAAATAAAAAAAATCAATGCCCCGCCATATTAAAGATGAAATATTTATGAATCGTTGCCTGGAACTTGCGCTGCAGGGAAAAGGACAAGTGGCGCCCAATCCCATGGTTGGGGCACTCCTGGTTCATAACGGCAGAATAATTGGTGAAGGCTTTCATCAGGCATACGGACAGGCTCACGCAGAACCAAATGCAGTTAAAAATATTGTGCCCGGCACACAGATAGAGAAGTCAACCTTGTACGTAAACCTTGAGCCATGTTCGCACCATGGCAAGACGCCTCCCTGCGCCGGATTAATTGTTGATATGAATATCCCAAGTGTGGTTATCGGCACTGCTGATCCTAATCCGCTTGTTTCCGGAAATGGCATTAAATTTCTCAGGGAGAGCGGTATTGAGGTGAGAGTGGGCATACTTGAGGATAAATGCAGAGATTTGAATAAACGATTCTTCACATTTCATCTTCGCAAACGACCGTGGGTCATATTGAAATGGGCCCGGTCAGCCGACGGGTTCATAGATCTGGTAAGAGATCCTGATGCACCCATAGGTCCAAACTGGATAACATCACCCATTGCACGAACACTGGTGCATAAATGGAGAACTGAAGAGCAGGCAATTCTTGTAGGAACCAATACCGTAATCAAAGATGATCCCAGGCTTAATGTAAGATACTGGTCCGGCCGCAACCCCGTAAGAGTAGTGATAGACAGGAGTCTGAAACTAGATAGCCATCATCACGTTTTTGATAATACCCAGGATACTATTGTCTTTACTACCGGGATGCAGGCTGATGCAGCAAACGGTAAGCCAGGTATGACAGCAGAAAAAGATAGTGCCGATCTGTCTGTGGAGCATGAAATTAATTATGAAACATCCGGTAAACCAAAGACCGTATATAAAGAAATTACTTTTAATGATACTGCAGAGCTTCAGATGATGGAAGCCCTGTACAATTCAAATATCCAGTCGGTAATAATTGAGGGTGGTGCATTTACCCTTAACAGGTTTATTAAGCATGGTCTGTGGGATGAAGCCCGTATCTTCACCGGTCCTGCATACTTTAAAAACGGTATAAGATCGCCTTATATCACCGGTAATAAAACCGGCAATGGGATGATCGGGAACAGCCACCTGGAAATTATTTACAATACCGTATCCGGTTAGGCTCTGTTACAAAAAGGCTGTATTGCTTATTATCCTAGTGTGTCTCTATTATTCTGAAAAGCTCATCCAGTCTGGGAGTAAGGATGATTTCGGTACGGCGGTTTTTTCGACGGGCTTCCGGTGTGGTTGCCGTTTCGACAGGCATAGATTCACCCCTGCCTGCAACAATCAGCCTTTGCGGATCAATAGAAGTATCTTCCAGTAATATCCTGACTATTGATGTGGCTCTCAGTACGCTTAAATCCCAGTTATCCCGCATCCTTGCCCCGGGAATTACAGGTACATCGTCTGTATGCCCTTCAATCATAACATTTATATCCCTGTTCTTCTCCAGCACTTTCGACAGATCTTTCAGGGCCCTCACACCGTTTGGGTCGACAGCTGTGCTCCCGGTCTGGAACAGCAATTGCTCTTCGAGTGAAACATATACTTTCCCGTTCTTCTCATATACGCTGAGACCTTGTCCCTCAAACCCGCGTAAGGCAGAGGCAATGGTTTGGTGAAGGGCATTAACCACTGAATCCTGCCTGGCAAGAATACTCTCCAGTTCAAGAAGTCTTTCATTTCTTCTGTCCAGGTCGGCCGAAATCTTATTAAGTACCTGCTCTTTTTCGTTCAGGTCTCTTTCAATTTCCTTAAGCCTGTCTTCCCTGGCCATAAGATCCTTCTGGGTCTCCTGGAGTTGCTGAAGCAATCGTGTAGTCTCGCGTGCACTACCTTTCAATACTGCCTCCTGGGTCTCCTGAAGATCAGTAAGCTGACGCCTTAACCTGTCGCGTTCAGATCTCATGTTTCGAAGTCTCACAGCCCGGTCAGTGCTGTCGTTGATCATTTCCTTTATCTCTTTGTCCATAACCGCCATCCGTGCTTCCATCTCGGTTATTTTCACATCCATCCTCTTATTATCAATTAGAAGAGAGTCACGCTCCTGCTCAGCCCTTATCTTTTCATCCCTCATTTCCTGGAAATGTTTGGCAGGAACACATGATGCTGCCAGAATAAGGATAACAATTGCAAATGAAACTTTAGAAGAATAAGCCATTCTGATTCGGTTTGTAAATTGATATTTAAAATTATACGATATATAGGGAAATTTCTTCCACTCCTGCTGCAAATATAAGAAGTAATCAAGAAGTAACAGTTTTATAACAACAATCATTTGATGAATATTGTTATAACAGAAATTTTTGCATTTTCAAGTAGCAAGACATATATAATAGTTGATATTTACTGAATGGAGTTTGGTGCTTATGTAAAAATCCATTAGGTTTGATTAATTTTACAATCAGAATCATCATGAATGTGGAAAAAAACAAATACGGGTTTCTGAACAAAATTGATTACCCGTCAGATCTTCAGAAGCTTCCTCCCGCTGACCTTGTTCAGGTCAGCGATGAATTGCGTAACTTCATTATTGATGTTGTCTCCTCCAATCCCGGACATTTCGGTGCCAGCCTCGGAGTAGTAGAACTTACCGTTGCCCTTCACTATGTATTCAATACTCCAAAAGATAAGATTATTTGGGATGTAGGGCATCAGGCATACGGACACAAAATACTTACGGGTCGCCGGAAAATATTTCATACCAATAGAAAATATAAGGGCATAAGCGGCTTTCCAAAATTAAAGGAAAGTCCGCACGATTGTTTCGGAACAGGACACTCATCGACATCCATTTCGGCAGCCCTGGGTATGGCAATGGCAAGCAGCCTGAATAAGGAAGCCGAAAGACAGTTTGTTGCCGTTATAGGTGATGGATCAATGACCGGGGGAATTGCTTTTGAAGGACTCAATAACGCAGGAATACAAAAATCTAACCTGCTTGTTATACTCAATGACAATAATATTGCCATTGACCCTAATGTCGGTGCCCTTAAGGAATATCTTCTCGATATCACAACTTCCCAAACTTATAATAAGATCAAGGATGATATTTGGAAACTCCTTGGAAAGATAAGTAAACTGGGGCCCAATGCCAGAGATGTAGCACAGAAAATAGAGCACGGACTAAAGACTGCTCTTCTGAAGCACAGCAACCTGTTTGAATCGATGAACTTCAGATACTTCGGTCCGGTTGATGGTCATGATGTGGTTTACCTGGCCCAGGTGCTGAAGGATCTTAAGCAGATTCCCGGACCAAAGCTTTTGCATGTCAGAACAGTAAAAGGAAAAGGGTTCCCGCAGGCAGAGCAGAACCAGACCATTTGGCATGCCCCGGGACTTTTCAACAGGACAACAGGCGAATTGCTTAGTGTCAAATCTGAGAAACCTTCACCGCCCCGTTATCAGGATGTATTTGGGCATACCATCCTGGAGCTGGCGGAGAAAAATTCTAAGATAACCGGCATTACTCCTGCCATGCCTACCGGATGCTCTCTTAACATTATGATGGAAAAAATGCCCGACCGTACTTTCGATGTTGGCATTGCCGAACAGCATGCAGTTACTTTTTCGGCCGGTCTGGCAGTCAAAGGCCTGTTACCATTCTGCAATATTTATTCATCATTTATACAAAGGGCATACGACCAGGTTATACATGATGTAGCTCTTCAAAACCTTAATGTGGTATTCTGTATCGACCGGGGCGGACTGGTGGGAGATGACGGTGCCACGCATCACGGATTCTTTGACCTTGCCTTTATGAGGTGTATTCCAAACATGACCGTTTCAGCCCCTATGAATGAGGAAGAGCTCAGGAACCTGATGTATACTGCACAGCTTAAAAATATGGGGCCTTTTTCAATAAGGTATCCAAGAGGAAACGGTGTAATGGCAGACTGGCGGAAACCATTCGAAAAGATTACCGTGGGCCGGGGCAGAAAATTACGCGATGGTGCCGACCTTGCAATACTTTCAATAGGACATCCCGGGAACTTTGCCGTCACGGCTTGTGAAAAACTCGAAAAGGAAGGCATAAGCGTTACTCATTACGATATGAGATTCGTTAAACCTATCGATAAAGTGATTCTTCATTCAGTATTCAGGAAATTTTCAAAGGTTATAACCGTCGAGGACGGGATTTTAAGCGGAGGTTTCGGATCTGCCGTTCTGGAGTTTATGCAGGAACACGATTACAAGTCAAAAGTTACAAGACTTGGTATACCCGATGAGTTTACCGATCAGGGGACCCTTGCAGAGCTTTATGCAGAATGCGGTTTTGATGAGGCAGGAATTATCAAAGCCGCTAAAAAACTTGCCGGCAAAATGGTTCTTTCATCAACGGGATGACCTTCATCTACTGCCGTAATCCTTTTGACCGGTACCCGGAAACCTTATAGTATTTAGCCCCTTTTCAAACCACATATTTCTTTCGGGCAAAGTCCCGCCGGGATATAAATACGTCATATATTTTTTACAGGTTTACAGTAGATATTTTGTGTTTATTACAGGATAAATATTTATCTTCGCCCTCCCGTAACCCTCTCTTTAAAATGCCCGGGTGGCGGAATTGGTAGACGCGCTGGTCTCAAACACCAGTGGTAGCAATACCGTGCCGGTTCGACCCCGGCCCCGGGTACCAGGAGTCCCTTGCAACTGTCACGCTGCAAGGGGTTCTTATTTGCAGTTAATGCCTGAATCACAATCCAGATGAAAGTTCACTGCTTATCCTATCCTGATGTTACCCCCGATTAAGTTCACGTGTTGCTCGATAGTTTAGGAAGGTGCTCCTCTGAAACCTGCAATGATAACCAGTTTAATTCTGTCCCAGGAAACTGAAACTCTCAAAGAATCTAACTATACGACGCGGTAAATTGACCAGAATTGCAAGATAAAGTACCAGGCTCATTAACCAGAGAGCAGAAATATTAAACCAAAGTGTGTCAACGTATACATTGTTGAATTTCTTCACGGGTGCATAAAAATGGGCTCTGCCAATATTGGAATCGGGAATCAGATATATCGGATCCTTTTTCTGAACAAGCCTTTCATCAGCCTTGTATAAAGCATTTACCTCATACCTGTTAAGCAGGATATCGGCAAGGGCTTTATTATAGTTATCCTGACGGAGATTATAAAGAGCATTACTGCCCAGTTCAGATTCCAGCTGCCTGTAGATCCTGTCTCTTACTTCGGCGGCCTCCCTGGCAGACTGTGAATAGTGAAGTCTCAGGTAAATCAGGTAGCCCATAGTCTCTTCAGCCACAACTCCCTGAAACTGTTCCATATTTATATTGGCCAGATACTCAAAAGGCATTAAACCCGAGGATCTTTGCAGGTAGTCTACCTCGTTCTGCAAAATCTTCAGGTTTCTTTCAGTTTCCTCATTATCTAAGCCAAGACTGATATTACGCTCAACAAGTTCCACTTTGCTGATAAGTCTTGGTATGAGAAATGAAGATTTGAAAGAAGCATCGCTATTCCTCTGCTCATAATCAAAAAAGTTTCTCTGAAACCGGTTTTTTGTAAACTGCTCAACTGCAAGTGCTTCAAAGGCCCACCTTGATGCCATCAGGTCTCCTACAAGGGGAACATGTATCTTATCTGTAACACTATCATGCAGGTCGTCAAACTTAACCACCACTCCGCCCAGAAGAAGCTGAGGCACAAGTATGAACGGNACCAGTATGTATATGGTTACAACCGAGTTAAAGGCCGACGAGATCGTGAGTCCCAACATATTGGCAAAACATGCTGCACTGAATAATATAAGCCAGTAACTGAGTGTCATTCCCCTGATCTCCAGAATCAGGTTCCCCAAAATGACAAAGGTGATCATCTGAACTGCCGATAGCATAAATACCCATCCCAGCTTAGAGTTAAGATAGCTGAACCAGCTCAGATTCAGAAATGACTCTCTTTCAAGTATCTTCCTGTCCCTGATTATCTCCTCTGCGCTGAGTGATAAGCCCAGAAAAAGTGAGACAACAACTGCCATGAATAAAAAGGACGGCAGGTTTACATTCTCGGCAAAGATATATTGCCCCAGGTGCAGGTTCTTCGTAAAATATCCGAGAATAGAGGCCAGAATGGGAGCCTCGAGTAAGCTTACAAAAAGATATTGCCTGTTGCTGATTTTTGAAAGAAAATTACGTACGCTGAAAACCCAGAACTGTTTTTCTATACCGGGAATAGAGAACATATTGGGCGGCAGTACATTCCTTGACTGTTTTTCCTTGTTTCCGGGGGCTATTTTCTCCTTGTAGTGTCTGTACCACTCTTCCGGCTGTACCTTACGTTTCTGTGTGTGATTGCCTGTTGGACTAACCTCTTTTGCTTCAATTATCTTAAGTATCTGTTCGGAAGCAATATTGCCGCAACACTGACACTCGGTCTGACCGGGATTTACATGTCCGCTGAGAGTCTTGAAGTAAACAACAGCTTCAAGAGGGTTGCCGGTATAAATAGGATACCCGCCCTTATCGATAACCCATAATTTATCGAGCAATTTGAAATTGTCAGAAGAGGGCTGGTGAATATTGGCAATAACAAGCTTCCCCTTCATTGCCTGTTCTTTCAGCAAAGCCATCACCATTTCAGAATCGAGAGAAGAAAGTCCCGATGTAGGCTCATCTATAAACAAAATTGACGGCTCTCTCATCAGCTCCAGGCCAATATTAAGCCTTTTTCTCTGACCACCGCTGATAAACTTGTTAAGCGGATTCCCGACCTTAAGATCTTTTATCTCCTGCAAACCAAGATCAGTCATAACCTTCTCAACAATTTCAACAATTCTCTCCTCCCGGAGATTTCCAAAGCACAGTCTGGCATTATAATAGAGGTTCTGGTATACCGATAACTCCTCTATAAGCAAATCATCCTGCGGAACGAAACCAATCTGTCCCTCAATCCTCCCGGCATCCTTATGGATATCGTGCGAATTGATCAGGATCTTTCCCCTGCGGGGTTTCAGCTTTCCATTAAGGACATTAAGAAGTGTTGACTTACCCGAACCGCTGACTCCCATAATTCCTATAAGCTGACCGGACTCTTCTGAAAAACTGAAGGGACGGATCCCGTTTTTACTTAGCGGATAACGGTATTCTATATTCAGTGCAGACAGCACAATCTTTATTCCTCCCGGTATCGAGAAAAACCTTGAAGAAACTTCAGAGTAATAGATCGGAGCAATCCCCTGTCCCCTGATAATCCCACCCTGACTGAAAATGTAGAATTTATCCCTCACCAGCGTGCGCCCCTCAAAAGTCAGCCTGTCATTACCGGTATACTTGAATAAAAATGCATCGGTGCTTCTAATGGCAAGAACTATAATCTGACCGTCAAGGTTCTCTCTCTCAATGACTCTTTCCTTTTCCTGTTGCCGGGGTTTATTCATCTCTACCCAGGCACCCTCGAGTTCATCAATTGATGTCTCACGGGGTTTCCGAACAACCAGCAGATTATTTGGATCTATTCGCCGCTGTCTTCCTCCCAGTATAAAAGCCTTGGCATCCTTTACTTCTCCAGGCGGAATTTTGAAGCTGTCGGCCACAGACTGGATGAATACCCGCTCAAGGCTCGAAAATATATTATCTTCGTTTACAAATTCCAGTAACCGCAGGAAAACAATTATCCTGTCGTTCTGGTGCAGTTCCCTGTTAATTTGACCGCAAATATTGGCTACCTGGAATTTAAGCAGGGCCCCGTCACTTCCATCATCCTCTTCCTGCTGCAGCTCCCGTGAATAAAACTCAAAATAATCGTCAAAAAGTTTCAGGTATTCATCAACAAGGGATTCGTCAAGGTGCTGACGGAGATAGGCCAATACAATGCCCCGGCCTTTCTCTGAGACCCTGTTTTCGTTTACATTGGCAACAAGTGCAAACAAATGAATCAATGCATTCAATATTGATTCACTCATTTTCCATTAGATTTAGATCCGTTTATAAATAGAGGCAATAAACCCTGAAAAAAAAGCCGGCAATAATGACCATGCCAGCTTTGTTATGTAAAAGTAATAATATTTCAGGATGTTATCCTGGTTCTCAGGCTTTCGATCTTCTCTGAAAAAGAATCCAGAGCAGTTGAAGACATAGGTGATTGCTGTGCATTTATAAACTCATAGATATCTGTCAGTTCAATGAAAAGGGAATTAACCAGCTCATCATCTTCATGCTCATCAAGAAGTGCCAGTAGCCTTTCAAGTGGATCACTCTGCCTTAGTATAATATCTGTAATCTCAGAATTATCCCTTGCTCCAATGGCAATCTGCGAGGTCAGGTAGATACCTTCTATCCAGCTTCCGGTCATTACAAGCAATGCAAGGTCATCCCGCTGATTGTCGGTTAGAAAAACATATGTGTCATAAAAAGATTCTGAAACGATATTTATCAGCGAATCTTTGTTCTCCAGATTCCTTTCAACCCTCTGAACAAATCCCTGGTTGAATGATGTAGAGATGTTCAGCTCATCTATAAGCCGTTTGCAAACCTGCAGATACTTCATTATCTCCTGGTTCATCTCGTATGTTCCAGCATAACTCAGGTCGGCTCCGTATACACCAAGATTAAGTGCTTTTTTCTTTTCCGTAAAATACCTGTCGACGTTTGCTGCAGAATTTGAAATACCAAGAATATAGGGAGCTCCGGCCCGCTGAAGCATTTCAACAACTTCTACGGATGTCGGGATTGGATAATCTTCAAGACCCTCAACAGAAGATTGAACCATTTCAGGTCTCTCCTTGTTGTCTGTAATGGCCCTGGTTTCACCTTCCTGTCTCCCACCGCAAGAGGATGCCAGTACTATTAAACCAAAAACAGCAGGAAGTAGATAACGGATTCCTTTAGTAGTTCTCATCAGTATAATTTATTATTAGTAATTTAATACATTTTATTCCCAACGGTAAATTTTTAATGATACCTTTGAAAATAGAATCAAATATACATAAAAAATTTCAGTGTAAAATTATCCACAGACGTATAAAATTTACTTCGTTGATTACACATGCATTGTTCAGTTGTTTTTGAAATTTTAGTCAGATGTGTAATTTTATGTTAACGCAATGAAAATTCAGTAAACCCAAGCAGGTATCCGTCCGTATAAACCTCAACCCTGTATGAACCCGGAATCAGGCTGCCATCATCATCATAATATATGCAGGCATCTATATCTACATTCTCATAATTAATCTCCCTGGATGCGGTATAAACCATGGGTTCTTCATCCACCATCATCAGGTTCTCAGCAGATGTTGCCAGAACAAGCTGATCTGGTCTTAATATCCTTATGTATACATTTCTCATCCCAGGTGTTGTAATTGGATTCCTCCTGAGAGTAAAACAGACCTGGACCTGTTCTGTTCTTCCGACCCTGTTAATTTCCCTGCCCCTCCTGTTAATTGGCAGCGCCACAAGGTTCTCAACCACCAGCCTTGATCCGAGTTCAACCCGGGCCGAAAGATCCTCCTTAACCTGTCTCTCCTGCTGAAGTTGCGTCTCTGCCCGCGCAAACTGCTGCCGCACCTCGATGTTTTCCTGGCGCAGCATTATATTGGCCTGATTCAGAGAATCTACCTGAACAATATAGCTTTTAAGGACATCCCTTAATGTTCCAAGCTCCCTGCGGTATTCATTAATAGCTGAAGCGTTTCTTATCCGGGTGGTATTAAGCTCTTCGATCAGACTTTCAATCTCCTCCTGGCGTGCCTGAAGCTGGGCATTCATGGTGTCATTATCTGTTTTCAGATGATCATATTCACGTGAAAGATCTTCGAAGTCCCTTATAAGTTCGATTTTTTCTGCGGTTACCTCCTCCAGTTTAACAGCTTCCTGCTTCCTGTCATAGAGCAGCCATCCAAGCACTATAATTAGCACTACCAATAATCCTGTAAGACCAAGTAAAATTCTTGTCAGTTTCTGGTTTGATTTTAGCGGAGAAGATCCCTCATTTTTGGGTTCCGGTCCTGTAGTGTTTGTCTGCATCTGCTATTCTGATAAAATATGGATAAATTCTTTTTTCNCTCCCGGTAAAAAATTCAACACAAAATTATACTATTTCAACATATTTATCACAATCTGCGTAAATAATCTGAACCCCAAATTATCCGGAGTTATTTAAGGGAAGCTGATCTTNTCAACAGCTGCTAATGAAAAAGTTAGGCACCTTTATAAACTACCAGATCATTGTGCGAAACAATCTCATTATTTAGAATCTCTATCTTCCCATTGTATTCCAGTCTCTGAAATATTCTTACTCTCTTGTAACTGTTATCCGAGAATATGAAGATATAACGGACATTGTCAATGCTTATTGCTGCTTCGGCAGGGCCAAGAAGCGATGGTTCCGGTTTAGCATTGCTTAACCAGCATTTCATTCCGGGAATAAAAATGTCTTCGCGGTTCTCAATCCGGAATCCCATTAACAGACCCTCTTATCCAGTCATTTTGAACTGATCCTCCTGCTGGCTCTATATGAAGATGCTGATCCAAAGCTCTGCATTATTTCAAAATTAAAATCCCGGTATCCGCCTGGCCGGTTATATGAAACCTGTCAGTTTGCGGACCGGCTTTTCCTGTAAGACCGGAATAACAATGCAAATCCTGCAATAACAAACGGGATGCTTAGCCATTGTCCCATATTAAGTGTCATACCCGTTTCAAAATCGACCTGAACCTCTTTGATGAATTCTATCAGGAATCTCACGGTAAAAAGAAGAATCAGGAAAATGCTGAATAGATAGCCCTCTTTTGGTTTCCCGTCACTCCTCCAGTAAAGCCAGTGCAACAGTCCGAAAATAGCAAGGTAAGAAAGTCCCTCATAAATCTGGGTCGGGTGCTTGGGCAGGGTTTCTCCGGCAGCGGCAAAAATAAATCCCCATGGCAGGTCGGTCTGTATTCCGTATATCTCTGAATTCATCAGATTACCCATGCGGATAAAAAAGCCTGCAAGGGCCACAGCTATCACGACTCTGTCCAACACCCAGAAATATGACCTTCTGACATTTTTAGAATAATAGTGTATTGCAACCAGTATGCCAATGGCAGCACCGTGACTGGCAAGTCCGCCTCTCCATATCTTCAGGATTTCCAAAGGATTGCTCAGGTAATATGCCGGTTCATAAAACAGGCAATGTCCGAGCCTGGCACCAATAATAGTACCAATTGCCATGTACAGGGTTAGTTTATCAAGAAGTTCTATAGAAATACCTTCTTTTTTGAATATTCGAATGAATATAAGGTATCCGAAAAAAAATCCGGAAGCAAAGAGCAGTCCGTACCAGCGTATAGCAAAATTGCCAAACCGGATCAGTTCAGGATCAGCATTCCAGGTAATTGAAGATAACAACATAATAATTTAAGATTTGTATGATGAACCATTTTCAGAATATATATCAGATGATTGAAGTGGCCGGTAAACCTGATCACTGTTTATATTATCACATAAAAGGTAAAAATATAAAAGAATTGCCACAATAAGGCCTGCAGGTCTCTATTAATAATTATTTTTATTTTGTAGCGTTAACTGTTTACCGGGACGTTACTGGTAAAGGTAGATGAGATAATATCGGAAATTGAATGGAACCATATTATTACAGCTAAAGTTTGTAAGTTTGTATCCGGAATTATACCTGACCGGATAACTGCAGTAGCATCATTCCTTAAATTTACGGAACATGCTGGTAACTGGTATGGTAACTATAAATGAATCAAACATTCCACATTTGAACAGACAATTCTCATATTTACTGCTTTCCCTGCTTATGGCAGGCTTTGTGTCCCTTCTCTTTCCCAGGTGTGCGAATATAGTACAGCCAACTGGTGGTCCGCGTGATACGATTCCTCCCGAAGTTGTCAGAAGTATTCCAGTAAATTATTCAACCGGTTTTACAGGAACAGATATCCAGATAGAGTTTGATGAGTTCATTCAGTTACGTAATATTAACCAGCAATTTATAATTACCCCGCCACAAAAAGAGAGACCCGAATTCAGGGTCAGGGGGCGCAATCTGTTTATAGATCTCCGGACTGAACTGATTGCCAACACTACCTACACACTTAATTTTGGAAATGCAATTGTCGATCTGAATGAAGGCAATCCGCTTGCAAATTATGAATTTGTTTTCTCTACCGGCGATGTTATAGATTCGCTGAGCTATTCGGGAATTGTACTGAATGCTTTTGACAATAAACCTGTGGAGGGAGTGATAGTAATGCTCTATGAAGAACTGAATGATTCGGTACCTTACCGGAGAATGCCGTTATATGCCAATCGCACAGGTGAAGACGGACGGTTTAATATGAACAATCTGCGGGCAGATACTTTCCTTGTTTTTGCTATTGATGATGCAAACAACAATTATCTGTATGACCGCCCTGCTGAAGAAAAGATAGCTTTTCTCGATGATTACCTTTATCTCACACCTGAAAAGCCATTAGAGCCGGGTATTGACACGACAGAGACAAGAACAGGTTCCGGTGAACAACCTTTAGAGCCGGGTATTGACACGACAGAGACAAGAACAGGTTCCGCGGAAGGTGCAAATGGCGATATTAATAGCCATGAATCAATTGATAGTTTGCAGGAAAACAGATTTGTTGATGCTGATTCACAACAAACTGCAGCACCTTTAAGACAGGACACTTTATACCTTTTCGGGGAAGAGACAGGGAGGCAATACCTGAGCCGTAACGAAAGGAGTGAAAGAGGGAATTTACTTTTCGTATTTAACCTTCCGTTAGAAAAAGAGTGGTCGATCGAACCGGTGGATTTTGAGCCTTCCGGCGACTGGAAAGAAGTGGAGAAAAATCCACGGATGGATAGCATTCGCTTTTGGATTCGCGACCCGGAAATAAGGAACACCGACAATATGCGCTTTTTGGTGTCATACTGGACTACTGGACCTACAGACTCGCTGCAGGCGATCATTGACACAGTTAGCATGAATTATTCACCTCCTGCAAGATCACGCAGGCAGACTGCGGCTGAAGAAGAATATGTCATGCAGGTTGATTTTGGTATTGCCTCCGGAGGCAACCAGGATCTGCACAAAGACTTAAATATCAGGTTTCCTGTTCCCCTGGAATCTATAAATAACGGAAAAACAGAACTCGGGGTAATTCAAAATAATAGCCCGGTCCAACAGGAATTCGATCTTGTAAAGGACTCACTAAGAATCAGGAATTACCGCCTGATAACCGACTGGGTTCAGGGACAGGAATACAGGTTTATTGCAGAACCGGGAGCCTTTACAGATATATACGGACAAGAATCGGACAGCATTGAGTTTGCATTCAAAACCAGGACAGAGGATCATTACGGCATAATCGAATTGAGTCTGACCGGAGTTGACGACCATATTATCCTTCAGTTGCTGAATGAAAGAGACCAGGTACTAAGGGAGTTTTTTACAAGTGAGAACGTCAATCTGACCATTGATTACCTACAGCCGGCAAAATACAGGTTCAAAGTTATCTTCGATTCAAACAACAACGGGAGATGGGATACAGGTAACTATCTTGAAAAAATACAACCGGAAAGGGTTTCATTCTTCAATAAGACGATTGCAACCAGGGCAAACTGGGTAACAGAAGAACACTGGGATCTTGAAGGTGATCCGGATCCGGTTCCGGGAGAATTGTAAAAGAATCTGTTAACCGCCATAGGTTCTGAATCCTCCTCTTACATGCAGCTCTTTGGGAGTAATGCAAAGGACGGGGACCGGCGACTTACTAAGCAACTGCTGCGCATTATTGCCAATAAGAAAATTGCTTATGGATGTTCCCTGGTCTGTCATAATGGAGATAAGGTCAACCTTTTCAGTAAGGGCATAATCGACAATCATATCTGATATATTTTCGCCTGAACGGAAAGATGTAACGGCTTCAAGACCATTTTCGCCAAGATGTTCAGCAACCTGGCCCGACCAGGATTTGACCCGTTGCACCAGATCAGGGTCTTTGCCTCCTGTTACCGAAAGCACATGAACCTGTGCACCAAAAATTTTTGCCAGTTCCATCGTATATGGAACCTTCTGCCTGGTATCCTGTGTAAAATCAACCGGCAGCAGTATCTTTCTGAAGCCTTTTGGCATTAACCCATGCCTGATGGCAATAACAGGTCTCTCACTGGCAGTGATTATCCTGAAGGCGTTGGATCCAATAAAAAACTCTTCAAATCCCGAAGCCCCGTGTGTTGATACCACAATTACCGAATCATCAAATGATTCAGCCTGTTCCACAACTTCTTCATAGATCTTGCCGCGTTTTACAATTGATGACAACTCAGCTCCTGAAACAAGCTTGTGTTCATATTTGACCTGTAATTCCCTGAACCTGGATTTTGCAAAACGTTGCTCTTCGTCCTGGGAAACATGCGGAAATTCAGCACCCTTTTTCATTACATAAACCATCTGTATGTTTGCCCTGGTCATTGAAGATATCATAATGGCCAGTTCAAGGCCGTTAATTGACTCTTCGGAAAAATCGAGAGGTACTATAATATGTTTCATGTGGTAATATTTTGTTTTTAAGGTCACATGGAACAACCATGTTCACAATCTTGAGCGTGTGTTTTACAGCTTATCAACAGCGTTTCATCAGTTTGGTATTTTAATACAGGTTTAATGATACATCTGACTAACAAAAGATGCTAAATGGAACTTTTCCGGGCAATTTAAACATTTTTTTTTAATTGATATCAACTCCTCAATTTATATTAAACATGTTAATGCAAATTCAGTTCAATCCCCCCAATTTTTAACTGTACCGGTTTTTTCACATCAGGAATATTGAATTTATAAGATTCTTTTCTACATTTACGGTCAAACCAACCCTCTTCCAATATTATGATGAAGGAAAATTTTATTCAGTTTATTGAATCCAGTATAAAGAACAACTGGAACATTTCGGCATTCTCCGATTATAAAGGGGAAAGCTATAAGTATTCTGATGTTGCCCACAGGATTGCCAGAATACATATTGCTTTTGAAAAAGGCGGCGTCAAACAGGGTGACAAGATTGCCCTTCTTGGCAAAAACTCTGCACACTGGACCATAGTGTATCTGGCAACCATTTCCTATGGAGCTGTAATTGTTCCGATTCTGCCCGATTTCAAGCCAAATGATGTACACCACATTGTAAACCATTCAGACTCGGTTGTACTTTTTGTAGCCGACAATATTCTTGAAACTCTGAAAGAGAAGGAGATGGTCAACCTGAAGGCCATTTTTTCAGTAAATGATTTTTCGCTTCTTTCAGACAGGGGAGATGAGAGTCTTAAAGAAAAAATGGGCCTGGTCGACCAGCTTTATGCCGACAAATACCCAGACGGGCTTTCACCTGATAATTTTCATATGGAGGATGTGCCCAACAGCAACCTTGCTGTTATCAGCTACACATCAGGTACAACCGGATTTTCAAAAGGAGTTATGCTGTCACATAACAACCTTGTATCCAACGTTGTATATGCGCACAACAATATGCCTCTTGAGCCGGGTGATTCAATTGTCTCGTTTCTTCCCCTGGCTCATTCCTACGGATGTGCCTTTGAGTTTCTGTTTCCTTTCACACTCGGTTGCCATATCACATTCCTTACCAAAACACCTTCGCCCCAGATCATTCTTGGTGCTTTCAAAGAAATAAGGCCAAGACTGGTTCTTGCTGTACCATTGATAATTGAAAAAATATATAAAAAACAGCTTCTTCCTGTTCTTGAAAAGCCAACTATGAAGATCCTTCTCAAGGTTCCCGGCTTCAATAAACTTATTTATAAAAAGATCAGGAATAAGCTTGTTGACGTTTTCGGAGGAAACTTCCATGAAGTAGTAATCGGAGGGGCCGCCCTGAATAAAGACGTTGAGATCTTCTTCAACAAAATCAAATTCCCCTTCTCAATTGGTTATGGAATGACCGAATGCGGTCCGCTGATCAGCTATGCCAACTGGGATAAGACAAAACTTGGGTCGGCAGGCAGGATCGTTGACGGCATGGAGGTAAAAATCGACTCAGCCGATCCGTATAAAGAAGTTGGTGAAATTCTGGTGCGCGGAGAGAATGTTATGATGGGATACTACAAAAATGAAAAAGCCACAAAAGAGGTTCTTAAAGAAGATGGCTGGCTCTACACCGGTGACCTCGGTATAACCGACAAAGAAGACTTTATTTATATAAGGGGACGGAGCAAAAGCATGCTGCTCGGACCATCGGGTCAGAATATCTACCCTGAAGAGATTGAAGCCAAGCTGAATAATATGAATTATATTCTTGAATCGGTGGTTATAGAAAGCAGTAAAACCGGAAAACTGGTTGCCCTTGTCTACCCTGATCATGAAACAGCCAGAAAGGATGGAATTGACGATGTGCAGCTGGAAGCAATAATGGAAAATCACCGGAAAAACCTGAACAAAGAACTTCCGGTGTACATGAATCTTTTAAAGATCAGAATTTACCCTGAAGAGTTTGAGAAGACACCAAAAAAGAGTATTAAACGTTTTCTATATATGGAAGAGGATTAAAAAACCCTGCCTAAACCTGAATAACCCCGGAAGCCGTTTGCAATATTGCAAATGGCTTCTTTTTTTGTATTTTAGGCGTGTCTATATGAATTGAATTTTAATTTTAATTTGCCGTTAAGCCAATAATCGCGGGAGATTTGAACCAGGTAAACACTTTTATTATGTCAGAAAACAACAGCTTCCTTGCATTTGATTACGGGGCAGAAAGCAGCAGAGCCGTTTGCGGAACTATTAATAATAAAAAACTGCATCTGCAGGAAATACACCGGTTTAAAACCGGTATGCTTCCGATGAACAATCATTTTTACTGGAACATATACAGGTTTTATGAAGAGATGATCAGGGCGTTGAAATTATGCACCCTTAAAAAGAATATCCAGCCCGCATCAGTAGGGATCGATACCTGGGGGGTTGATTACGGCTTTCTGGCTGAAGATGACAGTTTGGTAAGAATTCCTTATGCTTACCGGGATCTCCAGGTTACCGAGGCAATGCCTGACTTTCACAGGATGATCCCTCCCGAAAAAATTTATTCGCTTACCGGGATATCTATGCAGCCTTTCAACAGCCTCTATCACCTGCATGCCATGAACCGGAATAATGATCTTGCATTAAAAACAGGCAAGCGGCTTATGTTTATCCCAGATCTTCTCAACTTCATGCTTTCGGGAGAGAAAAAAACGGAATTTACTTTTGCAACAACCTCCCAGTTATACAATCCATTTAAGGCGGACTGGGAAGGGGAACTGCTTTCAGCTGTTGGCCTTGATCGTTCATTTATGAATGAGATCATCCAGCCCGGACAGATAATGGGGAATTTAAAGGATGAAGTCTGCCGTCAGACCGGACTGAAGCATGCCAATCTCTCATCGGTCTGCTCACATGATACCGGTTCGGCAATTGTTGCCGTACCTGCAGAAGGTAAAGACTGGGCATATATAAGTTCGGGAACCTGGTCGCTGATGGGTCTTGAATTAGAAAAACCCCTCGTAAATGAAAAAACCCTTGCATATAACTTCTCCAATGAAGGTGGCGCAGGAGGAACATTCAGATTCCTGAAAAACATTATGGGCCTCTGGTTGCTGCAGCAATGTCAGCTAAAATGGGCGGCATCAGGCCGGGATTATGATTATCCCGGACTTATAGATAAGGCAGTTAAGGCAAGGCCTTTTAAGGCCTTTATAGACCCTGATTATGAAAAGTTTTTCAACCCTGCCGATATGCCGGCTGAAATTGATGATTTTTGCAGACTCAGCTCCCAGGAAAAACCTGCTACAGAGGGAGAATTTGTAAGGGTGATCCTGGAAAGCCTCGCCCTTAAATACAGGCACGTTTTGGATCAACTCACCGAGGTCAGCGGCAGGGAGATCAATACCATACATATTATAGGCGGAGGAACCCGCAACAAGATGCTATGTCAGTTTACGGCCAACGCTACCGGGAGAAAGGTGATTGCCGGACCCGCAGAGGGTACAGCTGCCGGCAATATACTGATGCAGTCTATGGCTCATGGCCTGACCAGGTCATCTGATGATATCCGTGAGATCGTAAGGAACTCGTTTGACCTTGATGCATATATACCTGAAGATACCGTTAAATGGGAGAAGGCATACGAAAACTTCCTTAAGATATTGATAAAATAAAGATAAATTGAAAAACAAGCGAATGCTTAATACCA
>SL_3KL_010_SEDDRAFT_10001133_pt1 | contig 23854 bp, 23 predicted proteins | sample SodLakKL_010_SED_2_FD_10381 | JGI IMG/M metagenome (IMG submission 10381) | reverse complement strand
CGACCAGCCAGCGTGGGGGCGTGGCCGTGGGCGTGCCCATCACCACGCGTAGGCCGGCCGCGCCGAGGCCGTCGACGGCGCGGTCGAGCCAGCCCCAGTCGTAGCGTCGTGGCGCCGGTTCGATCCGGCTCCAGGCGAACTCGCCGATGCGCACCCAGGCGAGTCCGGTCGCGCGCATGCGCTCCGCGTCCTCGGTCCAGGTCGATTCGGGCCAGTGTTCGGGGTAGTAGCAGACGCCGAGATGCATCGTGTCCCTCCATGCGATCGGTGACGTGTCCGGCATCGTCGTCATCCCTTGGTCGCTCCCATGGTGAGCCCTTCGATGAAGTAGCGCTGCAGGGCGAAGAAGACGAGCAGGGTCGGGACCGCCGCCAGAAGACTACCGGACACGATCAGTGGCCAGTCGTTGACGAACTGCCCCATGAGCGTCGACAGGCCGGCGGTCACCGGCTTCAGGCGGTCGCTGGAGAGGAGGACCAGCGCCCACAGATAGTCGTTGAAGACCCAGGTGAACTCCAGCGTCGCAAGGGCCGCGAAGGCGGGCAGGATCAGCGGCAGGCCGATGCGCCGGTAGATGGTCCACTCGCTGGCGCCGTCGATGACGGCGGACTCGAACAGCGACACGGGGACGGTGCGCAGGAAGTTGCGAAGCACGAAGGTGCAGAACCCGAGCTGGAAGGCCGTGTGGAAGAGGATCAGGGCCAGGTGCGTGTCGTACAGGCCCAGACGGTTGCTGAGTTGGAACACCGGCAGCATCAGGATCTGGAACGGGAGCAGCATCCCGGCGACGAACATGAAATAGAGGAAGCGGTTGAGGCGAAAGCGGAAGCGCACCAGCGCGTAGGCCGACATGCTGGAGAGCGTGAGCATGCCGATGATCGACGGGATCGTGATGATGAAGCTGTTCACGAGGTAGCGGTTCACCCTGCCGCGTTCCCACGCCTGGCTGTAGTTGTCGAAGCTGATTTCCCGTGGGACGCTCCAGAAGCCGTTGGCGGAGATGTCTTGCTGGGTACGGAGCGAGGTCACGAAGGCGCCCGCGATGGGGAAGAGCCAGAGCAGGGCGCCTGCCCACACCAGGATCAGAACGAGGCGCCGCATGCTAACGCTCCTCCTGTTGCACCACGCGGTAGAGGTAGATGGCGATGAAGCCGACGCTGATCAGGAACAGCACCACCGCGATGGCCGCGCCGTAGCCCATGTTGTAGTTCATGAACGCCTCGATGTACATGAAGTTGGCGAGCACGTTCGAGGAGTTGAAGGGGCCGCCGCGGGTCATGACGTACACGAGGTCGAACGCCCGCAACGACTGGATGACGGTGATCACGAGGACGATGGTCGTGACGGGCGCCAGCTGCGGGAAGGTGACGTACCGGAAGAGCTGCCACGGGCTGGCTCCGTCGACCTGGCCAGCGTCGAGGAGCTCGGTGTTGACGGTCTTGAGCCCTGCCAGGTAGAGGATCATCACGTAACCCACGTGCTGCCAGGTGGCCGCCGCGATGATCGACCACATCGCCAGGTTGGGGTCGCCGAGCCAGCCGATGCGGCGCGCCGCCGCCGGGTTCACGTCGAACCCGAGGGACTGCGCGACACTCAGCAGGCTGAACAGCGTGCTGTTGATGAGCCCTTGGCGCGGGTGGTAGATCCATGCCCACACCAGGCCGATCACCACGAACGCCAGCACCATCGGCAGGTAGTAGGCGATCTTGAGGAAGCGGTCGAAACGCACGTTGCGGTTGAGGGCCAGCGCCAACGACAGGCCGAGCGCCAAGGGGATCGTGACGAACACCGCCACCCAGCGCACGTTGTTGGCGAGCGAGCGCCAGAAGACGCGGTCGCCGAACAGTCGCTCGAAGTTGGTGAAGCCCACCCAGTCGTAGCTTGGGCTGATGCCGTCCCAGTTGGTGAACGCAAGCACCATGGTGGCGAAGGTCGGATAGATGACCCACACGAGGTAGAGGCCCAACGGCAGCAGCAAGAAGCTCAGCGGGGCCAGGCGATGATGCGGCACGGGGACCTCCTCGCGGCGCGAGCCTGAGGTCAGGCCGGCCCGGACGGTTCCGGGCCGGCCTGAACGCGCATGTGCTGACCAGCCTTACTCGCGCGCGGCGAAGACGCGCTCGGCCTCGCGTTGAAGGTCGGCCAGGATCCGGTCGAGAGCGCCGGGGTTGGCCATGAACTCGACGAAGGCGTCCATCCCGCGATCGGCCAACTCCTCGGGGGTGTCGCGGTCGTAGAACTGCGCGATGTAGTCGGCGCTCTGCAGGAGCTCGGCGCCTTTACGCTGCGTGTCGGTATAGATGCTCGTGTCGATGTCGGTGCGCAGGACCAGGCGGCCTAGGTCACGGGCCCACATCTCGGCGACCTCGCGCGAGCCGAGGAACTCTGCGAACAGCGTGGCGTTCTCCATGTTGGCCGCGTTGGCCGAGATGAACCAGCCGTCGGTCGGGGCGTCCTCACCGATTGGCATGTCGGGGTCGATGATCGGGAAGCGGAAGAAGTCGAAGTGAGCCTGCTCCTCCTCCGGGACCACGTCCATGATGAACTGGCCCATCAGGTACATGCCCGCCTCGCGTTGGACCATGAACTCCGCGGCTTCCTGCCAGTTGTACGACGACGGGTTGTCGATGAAGCAGCCGGCATCGATCGCCTGCTCCCAGTGCGCGAACGTGTTGCGGACTTCTTCGCTCTCGTAGCTCTCGAGGCCATCGAGGAGGCGGATGTGGAAGTCGGGGCCGTTCACCCGCATGTTCAGGTAGTCGAACCAGCCGCCCGCGGGCCAGCGGAAGCGCGTGCCGATGGTCACGGGGATGTAGCCGGCGGCGTCGAGGGCGCGGCAATTGGCGAGGAACTCGTCCCACGTCTCGGGTATGGGCAGGCCGACCTCCTCGTAGATGTCGGTCCGGTAGTACACCGCCCACCAATAGTACGACTGCGGGATGAAGTAGAACGCGCCGTCGTCGCGCGACATCGCCTGGGCACCGGCGGAGTACGCGTCCGTCCAGTCGTTGTCGGTCCACACGTCGGTGATGTCGGCGATCAGGCCAGCGCGGGTGAAGAAGCGCATGCGCTCGCCCGCGAACCAAGTGAGCACGTCCGGCGGCGGGCTGGCCACCAGATAGGTGCGAAGCGCCTGCTTGAAGTCCTCGTGGGTGACGGTGGAGTGCTCGACACGAATGTCGGGGTAGCGCTCCATGAACAACTCGACGATCCTCTCGTCGAGTTCGCGTGGCGCGGGGTCCGACATGTAGGAGTTGTAGCGCAGCAGTCCGGACTGGGCGGCGCCCCAGGCCAGCAGCGCCACGAGTAGCGTCGTGAGGCTGATCGATACGATCCGTCGCATCCGGTCATCCTTTCGCGAGTAGGTCGGGGTCGGGCCAGCCAGTCGATGGGCACGACCCGCACGCGTTGCGGTCCGCGGCCTGTGTCGTGCTCACCCCCTCTCGAGGTCGACATGTTGTGCATGCCACTGCAACGGGCATGTGCGCGTCGCATGTCGTGATCTTTGGCGCGCCATGCTGAGCGCAACCGATTGCGGTACCGGATCAACGCCCCAGCGGTACCATCACTAACACGTGTTAGTTCATGCTAAACGAGCGATATGCGGTTGTCAACGGCTGCCGCGCTCGACGTCGCTGGGAGGCGCCGAGTGGAGGTCGTACGCGTCAATCCAGCGTCTGCAGGAGCGCCGTGACCGCGTCGCCGCGGAGGAGGCCACGGTAGACGCCGTCGACCTGGACTCGCGAAGCGTGCAGCCGCAGGTCCGGATAGGCCGGGTTGTGTGCCCGGAGCGTCAACAGGTCGTCGGCGCCGTGGTCGAGGTACTTCAGCGTGACCTCGTCGTCGTCGATTCGCACGGCGCAGATCGCACCGCTGCGCTCCGGCGTCCCGCGCTCCAGGATCACGACGTCACCGTTCTGGAGTGCGTCCGCCATCGAGTCGCCATCGACGCGCAGCGCGAAGTGGTCGTCGCCCAGGCCGGGCACGCGCAGCACGCCTTCGGCGAGTGCCGCCGGATCCGTGAGCGGCCCCGCCGGGATCGAGCCCAGCAGCGGCACGCCGGTGGCGACGTCCGGCAGCGTCAGGCGCGGCGAGCGACCGCGCCCCCGGCTCTCGAAGCGCAGGTACCCCTTGCGGTCGAGCGCGAGGAGGTGCTGCTTCAGCGACACGTAGTGGATGCCGAGCCCGCGCGCGAACGCCGAGAGCTCCGGCGTCTCGCCGGTGCGACGTTCGAACTCGCGGAGGCGATCGAAGACCTTGCGTTGCTGTGGGGACAGGGGCTGCATCGACACCTTCATTATGAAGGTGTGGGGCAGGCCACTGTCAAGCGGCACTCGCACGGGGCACGATGAGGGCCACGGGGCGGGCGCGAACGGACATGTGAGAGTGGTGAGAAGTGCCGTCACGCACGAGAAAACGGGACTAGACAAGAGGCCCCTGAAAGTGCTACGTTTCTTGTAGCGATTATGCCGGTGAAAGCGCCGGTACCCCGAGGCGCAGCGCCAGAGCGCGCGCCACCACCTCCCCGCACACGCCACAGAGAGGCGAGACCATGCTACACACCTTCGAGACGCTCCCCACGCCCGACCGCAACGACCTGCCCGAGATCGTTCCCGCCGGCCTCGCGCTCCCGACCCGGACGCTCGAGCCCGACCAGGCGCTCTACGAGGCCGACCGCGACGCCAGCAGCCTCTACGTCGTCGACTACGGCGTGTTGAAAGCCGTCGTGCCCACCAGCCTCGGGCGCGACCGGATCGCAGACCTCTACGGACCAGGCGACGTGCTGGGCCTGGCGGCGCTCGATGGCGGCCGTCATGCCGAGACGGTCATCGCCGTGCACGAGAGCTCGCTCACCCCGATCGACCCGCAGCAGGCCATGAGCGACCGCAAGCTGCGCGAGTACGTGATGCGGGCCATGGCCAGGCAGCTGCGTCGCAGCCGCGAGATGATCGACGAGGCCGAGATGCCCGTCGGCGCCCGCGTCACCCGCGCCTTCTTGCGGCTGGCACGGCAGTTCGGTCAGCCGTCGGACGAGCAGGACGGCATGATCAAGCTCCCGCTCGCCCTCACCCACGAGGACCTCGCCGACCTGACCGGCAGTTCGCGCGTGACCATCACCCGCATCCTCGGCGAGCTCCGCAACGAGGGTGCCCTGCAAGGAACGCGGGGCGTGTACGTCGCCCATCCGCAGGGCCTGGAGCGCGCTACCGACGACTACGTCATGCAGGTGCTGTAAGTCCCGGCGCACGGCGCCTACACTGGCGACACCATGCTGGAGTTCACCGACACCGCCAAAGACCGCATCCGCGCCTACCTCGACAAGCAACACGCGCAGGGCGTCTCCGCCCTGCGCGTGTCAGGTACGCGGGCCGAACACAAGCTCTGGCTCGTCAAGCCCAGCGACCGCGACGACGGCGACGCCGTCTTCGATGCCGGCGGCTTCGACGTGTTCCTCGATCCGCTCACGCAGCGGCACCTCTCGGGCGCCACGGTCGACTTCGTCGAAGGCGTGATGCAGTCCGGCTTCCGCGTCGCGTTCCCCACGCCCACCTGGGACGATCCGCTGATGCAGCGCGTCCAAGACGTGCTCGACACGATGATCAACCCGGGCATCGCCGGGCACGGCGGCAGTGCGTCGCTCGAGGGCATCGAGGGCGACGCTGCGATCGTCCGTCTCCACGGCGGGTGCCAGGGGTGCGGCGCCGCCGACCTCACGCTGAAGCAAGGGATCGAGCGCATGATCACGGAACAGGTGTCCGAGATCAAGCGCGTCCTCGACGCCACNGATCACGACGCCGGCGAGAACCCGTACTACGCCAAGGACGACGACGTCGGCGTGACCAACACGCCCCTCGGCTGAGCGTCAGGCCATCAGCGCCCGCAGCCTCTGGTCGAGGTCGATGCCGGCGATGGGCTTGTAGATGACCCCGGACGCGCCGACCTCGTCGGCGCGTCCGCTCGTCTCCGGACCTGCGGCCGACGTCATGATCAAGATCGGCACCGTGCGAAGGCGGGCGAGCCGGCGGACGCGACGGACGACGTCGAAGCCCGACATGTGGGGCATGTGGACGTCGAGGATGATCGCGTCGGGGGTTCCGAACGCGAGGTACCTCAGCGCCTCGTGGCCGTCGCTCGCGCATATGACGCGGTAGTTGTGGGCTCCGAGCACCATCTCGAGCAACCGCCGGTGCGCGTCGTGGTCATCGACCACGAGGATCGTGCGGGGTGGTGCGGTGCTGTGCATGGGGCAACGTACGGCGCACCCGCTTACGGAACCTTGACGTCGAGGGCGTCGTACGCTGTCCTCGTCGGAGGCCCGCATGACCGCTCAGCCGTACCCGAGTCTCGACGAGCTGCGCCGCGTCGTCGACGTGGCCGCCGGCCGGTGTGAGGGAGACCTGCTGCTCCGGGGTGGGAGCGTGCTCAACGTGTTCGACGGCAGCATCGAGCGCGCCGACGTGCTGATCGCCGGAGCGCTCGTGGCGGCCGTCGGCGATCTCACCGGAGCCTCAGCAGCGCGGATCGAAGACGTGTCGGGCGCGTTCCTCGCTCCTGGGTTGATCGACGGACACGTCCACATCGAGTCGTCGCTCGTCACGCCCGCGCGCTACGCCGAGGCCGTCCTGCCCCGCGGCGTCACCGGCGCGGTGTGCGACCCGCACGAGATCGCCAACGTGGCCGGCGTGGCCGGTGTGCGCTGGCTGCTGGCGGGCAGCCGCGACCTGCCCTTCGACGTCTGGGTCACGGTGCCGTCGTGCGTGCCGAGTTCGGCGCTCGAGACCGCCGGCGCCGAGCTCGGCGTCGGCGAGATCGACGACCTGCTCGCCGAGCCCTGGGTGGTCGGCGTCGCCGAGCTGATGTCCTTCCCGGACGTGATCAACGGAGCGTTCGAGCAGCTCGCGAAGGTGGCCGTGGCCGAGGCTCAGCGCAAGACGACCGAAGGACACGCCCCCGGCCTCAGCGGCCGTGCGCTGCAGGCCTACCTCGCGGCAGGCATCGGCTCCGATCACGAGTCGACCGCCTTGGCCGAGGGCCGTGAGAAGCTCAAGGCCGGCGCCTTCCTGATGGTGCGCGAGGGCAGCGTCACGCGCGATCTCGACGCGCTCATGCCGTTGGTCGACCCGCGTCACGCGGACCGGATCGGCTTCGTGACCGACGATCGGCTCCCCAACGACCTGCTCGACGAGGGCGGCGTGGACGTGCTCGTGCGGCGCGCGATCGAGGCCGGGGTCGACCCGGTGTACGCGGTGCGCTGCGCCAGCTGGAACACGGCCAACCACTACCGCTTGTCGCGGCGTGGCGCGATCGCGCCGGGGTACTACGCCGACCTGGCGGTCATCGACGACATCGCAGCCTGGCGTGCAGCCCTGGTGGTGCGGCACGGGAGCGTCGTGGCGCGCGCTGGTCGCCTGCTGGCCCCTATGCCCGAGCCGCGCACGGACGACGCACCCGTGCTCGCGACCGTCCGGCTGCCGCCGCTCACGGACGAAGCGCTGCGCCCCAACGCGCCGCAGCGACACGGTGCACGCGTGCGCGTGATCCGGCCGATTCCCGGTCAGATCGTGACCGAGGCGCTCGAGCTGACGCCGACGATCGCCGGCGGCCGCGTCGTGGCCGACCCCGAGCGCGACCTCGCGCTGCTCGCCTGCGTGGAGCGGCACGGCCGCGGCGGTGGCATCGGCACCGGCCTGGTGCGCGGGCTCGGTGTGCGCCGAGGGGCGCTCGGCTCGAGCGTCGGACACGACCACCACAACCTCATGCTGGCGGGTGCCGACGTCGGCGACATGCGCCTGGCGGCCGAGCGCCTCGCCGAGCTCGGCGGTGGCATGGTCGTGGTCGACGCCGGGCGCGTGTTGGCCGAGCTGCCGCTCGAGATCGCCGGCCTGGTGTCGAATGCGCCGATCGAGCAGGTGCGCGGCGGTCTCGACGCCGTCGAGGCGGCCGCGCGCGACCTTGGCGTCCACGCCGGCGGCGCGATGATGACGCTCTCGTTCCTCGGGCTCGCGGTGATCCCCTCGCTGCGGCTCACCGACCTCGGCCTGGTCGACGTGGTCGCGGCGCGCATCGTCCCGTTCGAGGTCGCGGCGTGACGGCCGACGGTGTCCATCACGCTCGGGCTTGCGTCCTGACCGCCGCGGTGATCCACGTCCCGCGCGACCCGTTCGCCGAGGGTGCGGGTGCTCTCGAGGCGTGGGACGACGGTGCGGTGGCCGTCGCCGCCGATGGCCGTATCGACGACGTCGGAGACGCGTCGAGGGTGCGGTCGCGTCACCCCGACCGACCCGTCGTCGACCGGCGCGGTGCGATCGTGCTCCCAGGGTTCGTGGACGCCCACATCCACTATCCGCAAGTGGGGGTGATCGGCGCCTTCGGCCTGCCGCTGCTGCGCTGGCTCGACGAGCGGACCTTCCCGTTCGAGGCCCGCTTCCTCGACCTCGCCTTCGCCGAGCGCGAGGCGCGCACGTTCCTGAGGCTCTTGGCTGCCAACGGCACGACGTCGGCGCTGGTCTTCGGCGCACACGTCGCGAGCGCCATGGAGGCGTTCTTCACGGCGGCGGAGGTCAGCGGCCTGCGCGTCGCCAGCGGGCTGGTGGTCGCGGACCACGGCATGCCAGCCGCGCTCTGCACCACGCACGAGCGGGCCTACGCCGAGGCCGCGACGTTGGCCGAACGCTGGCACGCGCGCGGTCGGTTGCGCTACGCCGTGTCGCCGCGTTTCGCGGTCACCTGCGGCGACGGCGTGCTGGCGGCGTGCGGCGCGTTGGCGCGCGAGCGTCCCGAACTGCTCGTCACCAGCCACCTCAACGAGAGCCGCGCCGAGATCGCCACGGTCCGCGCGGCCTTCCCAGGCGATCGCGACTACCTCGCCGTCTACGAGCGCCACGGCCTGGTCGGTCCGCACAGCGTGTTCGCTCACGACGTGCACCCGAGCGACGACGAGCTCGAGCGCCTGGCCGCGGCCGGTGCCGCGGTGGCTCATTGCCCCACCAGCAACGCCTTCCTCGGTTCCGGAGCGTTCCCGTATGCGCGTCATCGTCGCGCGGGTGTGCGCGTCGCCCTCGGCAGCGACGTCGGCGCCGGCACGTCGCCGGCCCTGCTGCACGAGGCGTTGCAGGCCTACCTCACCCAGGCCGGGCTGGGCCCCGAAGGGGAGCCGCTCACGACGGCGCACTTGCTGTGGCTCCTCACCCGGGCTGGTGCCGACGCCATCGGCCTCGGGGACGAAGTCGGCGACCTGCGCCCGGGGCGTGCCGCCGACCTGGTGCTGATCGAGCCGCCGCCCGGCAGCGCCCTCGCCGCCGTGCTCGAGCATGCGGAGGGTCCCGATGCGGTCCTCGGCGCCTGTCTGGCCCTGGCGCGCGAGGGGGCCGTTGTCGAGACCTGGGTGCAGGGCGCGGTGGTCCACCGCCGCAGCGACGTCGGGATCGTCGCGTGAGCGCCGTGGCGCGGCGACCTGCGCGCATCGCGATCCTCGGCGCCGGCAACCGTGGGGGCGACGTGTACGCACCGGCCGCGGTCGGCGCGGCCGGGCTCGTTCGGGTGGTGGCGCTCGCGGACCCGCGCGAGGCGCGCCGCACGGTCGTGGGCCAGCGCAGTGGGGTCGAGCATGGACGCCGCTACGACCATTGGCGCGCGCTCTTGGACGACGCCGCGGCGGGACGGTTCGAGCTCGACGCCGTCGTCGTCGCGACCCCCGATGCCGACCACGTCGAGCCGACCGAGGCGGCGCTCGCGCTCGGGCTGGACGTGTTGCTCGAGAAGCCGATCGCACCGGACCTGGCCGGCGTGCGGCGCATCGCGCTCGCAGCAGAGCGCGGCCGTGGCCGCGTCACGGTGGCCCACGTGTTGCGACATGCGCCCGTCTTCGAGCGGCTCGCGGCAGGGTTGCGCGGCGGAGCGCTCGGACGCCTCGTCGGCATCGATCACGTCGAGCACGTGGGGCATTGGCACTTCGCGCACAGCTACGTCCGCGGCGCCTGGCGGCGCGAGGCCGACGCCAGCCCGATGCTGCTCGCGAAGGCGTGTCACGACCTCGACCTGCTGCGCTGGTGGGTGGGTGAGCGCTGCGAACGGGTCACGAGCAGCGCCGCGTTGCGGCACTTCCGGCCGGAGGAAGCCCCCGCGGGCGCGCCGGAGCGCTGCACCGACGGTTGCCCAGTCGAGGAGCGTTGTCCCTACGGCGCGCCGCGCATCTACCTCGGTCGCTACGGCGCGCGGGCCGTGTGGCCGAACCTGGTCTTGACCCCCGAGCCGACCGAGGCCAGCGTGCTCGAGGCGTTGCGGACCGGTCCGTACGGCCGCTGCGTCTACCGCTGCGACAACGACGTCGTCGACCACCAGGTGGTGGCCCTGGAGTTCGCGGGCGGCGTGCGCGCGAGCCTGACCGTCACGGCCTTCACGGCCGAGATGACGCGCACGGTCCGGGCCTGGGGGACGCACGGCGAGGCGGCCGCCCACTTCGGTCGAGGCGAGCTGGAGTGGCACGACTTCCGCACCGGCGAGCGGCGGCTCGAGGACTGCGGTGCCAGCGGCGAGGCGCACGACGCGGCCGACCAGGCACTGGCTCGCGACTGGTTCGAGCGCGTCGCCGGCGTGCACGGNGACGACCCGGGNGCGACCGACCTCGCGGCGTCGCTTGAGAGCCACGTGATCGCGTTCGCGGCCGAGCGAGCGCGGCACGAGGCGCGCTGGATCGACCTGCGGGCCTGANGNCCGTCCTGGAGCGGAGCGCCGCCACGTCGTCGTCGGTCATGTGACGCGCAGCGCGTCGTGCACCGCTACATTGAACGAGTGCGAACGCCGACGCGACGTTCAGGCACGTAGGCACATGACGCCAAACGACCGACGAGGAGGTTGGAGCATGCGCGTGCAGACGACCGGAGGTCACGAGGCCGAGCTGGAGCGAGGCGCGCTCGACGCCCTACGCGCGGGCCTGAAGGGGCACGTGCAGGTTCCTGGCGACGAAGGTTACGAGACGTCGCGGAGGGTGTGGAACGCCATGATCGACCGGCGACCCGCCGTGGTGGTGCGCTGCCTCGGCAGCGCCGACGTCGTCGCGTGCGTGCGGTTCGCGCGCGAGCACGATCTGCTGCTCTGCATCAAGGGCGGCGGTCACAACATCGCGGGGCTCGCCGTCACCGATGGCGCGATGATGCTCGACCTGTCGCTCATGCGCGGCGTCTGGGTCGATCCGGAGCGGAGGATCGCGCACGCGCAGGCTGGCTGCCAGCTCGGCGACGTGGATCGCGAGACGCAACTGCACGGACTCGCCGCCGTCCTCGGGTTCGTCTCGGAGACGGGTATCGCCGGCCTCACGCTCGGCGGTGGGTTCGGCTATCTGACTCGGCGCTTCGGTTGGACGACCGACACCGTGGCCGCCATGGACGTCGTGACCGCGGACGGCAACGTGGTGCGCGCCAGCCGCGAGGAGCACGACGACCTCTTCTGGGGTTTGCGCGGAGGTGGCGGGAACTTCGGCGTCGTGACGGGCATCGAGTACCAGCTCTTCCCGGTCGGCCCGGAGATCGTCGGCGGCCTCGTCGCCTGGCCCGCGAGCGACGCTGCCGACGTGCTCGACCTGTACCGCTCGCTCGCCGAGGCGGCGCCGCCGGAGCTGACGCTCGTGGCGTTCGTGCGCCCTGCGCCGCCCGCCCCGTGGCTGCCGACGGCGATGCACGGCGAACCGATCGTTGCCGTCCTGGCCTGTCACACCGGGCCGCCCGAGGAGGGCGAGGCGGCCGTCGCCGCCATCAAGGCGTTCGGTGAGCCGGTCGGGGACGTGCTCGTGCGCCGGCCGTACGCACAGATGCAGTCCCTGCTCGATGCCACCCAGCCGAAGGGTCGGCGCTACTACTGGAAGAGCGAGTACCTCCCGCGGATCGAGCCCGAGTTGTGCGAGATGGTGATCCGGCATGCGGGCAGGATCCAGTCACCGCACTCGTCGGTGATCCTGTTCCAGATCGGTGGTGCCCTGAACCGGATCGACGCTGACGCGGCGCCGGTCGGCAACCGTGACGCACGCTTCGTGATCAACGTCGCAGGGGCGTGGGAGCGAGCCGAGGACGACGCCGCGAACGTCGAGTGGGCGCGCGCCGCGTGGCGCGACGTACGCGCGTTCTCGACGGGCGGCACGTACCTCAACTTCCTGACCGAGGACGAGGGTCCGGAGCGCGTCGAGGCCGCACTGGGTGGGCACCTCGCTCGCCTCGCGGAGGTGAAGGCGGCGTGGGATCCGCACAACGTGTTCCGTACGAACCGCAACGTTCCACCTGCGTGAGGGGCCACTGTGGGTGCGTGCATCGTTCGCCCGCGCCCGCCCGGGGGGACCCGCGAACATCGTCGCGGTCAGGTGCGCTCGAGCTCGATGCCGAGGCCGGCGAGCAACCCAGCGGCGTCGGGCAGCGCGGCGCGCAGTCCTTCGACGCGGTTGGCGTTGGCGACGATCGCGTAGTTGCGGGCGGTCCGAAGGTCGGCGCCGCGCAGGTCGCACCCCTTGAACTGGGCTCCGGCGAGGTCGCTGTGGCGGAGGCTGGCGTCGCGAAGGTCGCACGCCTCGAACAGCACCTCGTGCATCGTGCAGCCTTCGAAGCGGCGCTTCCGGAGGTCGAGGCCGACGAAGCTGCAGAAGCTGAGGATGGAGTCCTGGGCATCGACCTCGAGTGGCCGCTCGCCGCTTGTGGCGGCGCGGTGCCACTCCACGCCGACCACGTGGCACGCCTCCAGCGTCACGCCGCCGAAGCGGCTCCCGCGCACGTCGAGCAGGCGCATGTCGCATCCGAGGAGGTCGCTGTCGTTCAGCTCGCAGTCGACGAGCCTGAGCTCGCGCAGATCGCACTCCTCGAACACGCAGTCGCGGAAGTGGGTGCCCTCCAGCGTGCCGCCGATGCGCACGCCGACGAAGCGAACGTCGGCATAGCGTTCACCTGACACCGGGGCGCGGACGTGTCTCACGCTGTCGGTCCTACGGCGCCGCGGCGCGTCGGGGTGGTGCGCTGCAGGCCCATGGCCGCGAGCGCTCCGAGCGTGTGCGCTGCGAGGTCGGACGCATGGACGGATGGGCGGGGCTCCACACCTCATCCTACGCATGCGTGCGCACGGGTGGCCCGAACGCGTACGCTGGCGCCGTGACGGTGGGTGGTGGACCTGCGATGGCCGACGATTCCGGGCGGGCCGGTGACGAGGTGCGTGCCGCGCCGACGGCGTATGCCGTGCCCGCGGGCGGCAGGCGGCGGCGGCTCGTGGTCGCGGCCGCGGTGTGGGCGACGTTGGCGGTCGCTGCGTGGTGGTGGGCGAGCGGTAACGAGGACGGCGTCGCGGGCGCCATGGCGGACCTGCTCGGCACCGCCCAGACGCCAGCCGGGGCGTTCGGCGTGCTGCTCGCGGCGTTCGCGCTGCGGCCGCTGACACTGCTCCCCTCCACGGTCCTGACCGCGTTCGCGGGCTTCCTGCTCGGTCCCACCCTCGGCCTCGCGTTGGCGGCCATCGCGGTCACCCTGACCTCGCTGCTCCCGTACGGTGCCGCGCGTGTGATGCGGGGACGGGCGGTCCGTCCGCCGCGGGCCGGGTGGCGCACCGACCTCGCGAGGCGACCCTTCGCGGCCGTCCTCGGCGCTCGGCTGATGATGCTGCCCGGAGACCTGGTGAACGCGGCCGCAGGGGTGTTGCGCGTGCCGCTGCTGCCGTTCGTCGGCGCGACGCTGCTGGGCGGAATGCCCGGGTTGTTGGTCGGGGTGCTGGCGGGCGCGTCGTTGCGGGGCAGCCGCTTCGAGCCCGACGCCTTGCAGTTCGACCCGCGGTTGCTGGTGGCCGCTGCGGTGGTGCTGCTCGTCAGCCTGGGGCTGGCGACGATCGTGCGGCGTCGATCCGGCGCCGCCGCCACGACTGCTGCCGCCTTGGCCGACACCACAGCCGTTCCCGGCGACCCCGGAGGCGACGCCGGCGCGTAGACTGCCGCATGCGGACCCTGCGGCGAGCATCGATCGGGCTGGGGCTGGCGTTCTTGGCGGTGGGTGTGGCGCTCGGGCTGTCGGTGAGCGTCGATCGCTGGTGGACCCGCGACCGCGTCGAGGTGCTTGCGAACATCGCGCTCGCGGGCCCGACCGGTCCGCTGCGGGCGCACATCGCGCGACCGAGCGTGGGAGCGGGGCCGTGGCCGCTGGTGGTGATGATCCACGAGTTCTGGGGGCTGGACGAGGCCACCATCGGCAAGGCCGACCTCCTCGCGGCCGAAGGGTACGTGGTGATCGCGCCCGATCTGATGCGTGGGCGCTCCACGCGCTGGTTGCCGAGCGCTATCTGGCAGACGCTGCGGACGCCGGACGAGCGCGTGCGGTCGGATCTCGACGCCGTGCTCGCGGCGTTCGCCGGGCACGCGGACGTCGACGCGAACCGGCTTGCGGTGATGGGCTTCTGTTTCGGCGGGCGCATGGCGTTGCGCTACGCGCTCGAGCGCCCCGACGTCGCTGTCACGGGCGTGTACTACGGCAACGTGAGCGCCGACGCCCGTGCGCTGCGGCAGCTGGGTGGACCCGTCCTGGGCGTGTTCGGCGCGAACGACACCTCGATCCCGCAGAGTGAGGTCGCGGCGTTCGAGCGCGCCCTGGCCGCGGCCGGGGTCGAGCACGAGGTGCACGTGTTCGACGGCGTGGGGCACGCCTTCGTCACGGGTCCTGGTGGCATCGAGAACGACCCGGTGCAGGCGGAGGCCTGGCGGCTGCTCGTCGACTTCCTGCGCCGGCACCTGTGAACGAGGCGCGGGCCTCCGGTGGCTAGATGGCGCGTTTGAAGGGGTAGATCTCGTAGTGCTGCCACACGCCCTGACGGGCGTAGACGTCGGCCTCGAGGAGCGCTCGCACGGCGGCTTCGTCGGCTGCCTCGAGGACGAGCGCCGAGCCGACCATGGTGCCGGCTTCATCGAGGATGGCACCGCCGACGTGCATGGTGCCGCGTTGCGCGAGCGCCCTGGCTCCCTCGAGGTGTCGTTCGCGAACCGCCTGGCGGCGCTCGGGCGCGCCGGCGTCGGTTCCGTCCTTGGCGATGACGAGGTAGAGCATCGCGGCCTCGATTCCCGCAGCCTCGTGGTTCGCGGCCGCGGCGTCCAGTGTCGCGCCATCGGCGACCGACGACAAGTCCCGGGCAACTTGATACGACTAGACTCACATCTGTTGACAGTGCAGGAGGGTACTGCTACACTCGCTTCTGGTGCAGAAGGTGCGCACGACCGTGTCAGGTCGCTTGCGCGCCCGTGACCCATCCTACCCGCATGGCCGGTACCGACCGTCCGGCGCGGAACCACGAAGGAGCTCCACCATGGCCAAGGCCGTCGGCATCGATCTCGGAACCACCAACAGCGTCATCAGCGTCATGGAGGGTGGCGAGAGCGTCGTCCTCGTCAACTCCGAAGGCAACCGCACCACCCCGTCGGTGGTCGGCTTCAAGGACGACCAGCGCCTCGTCGGCCAGGTCGCCAAGCGGCAAGGCGTCCTGAACCCGAAGGGCACGATCTTCGAGGCCAAGCGCTTCATCGGGCGCACCTGGGACGAGATCCAGCACGAGGCGGAGCGCGCGCCCTACGAGGTGGTGAAGGGCGACGACGGCGGCGTTCGCTTCGTCGTCGCGGGTGAGCAGCACACGCCCGAGGCGATCTCGGCCATGGTGTTGCGCAAGCTCGTGAGTGACGCCAGCGAGCAACTCGGCCAGAAGATCACCAAGGCCGTCATCACGGTGCCCGCCTACTTCAACAACGCCCAACGCGAGGCCACCCAGAACGCCGGCAAGATCGCCGGCCTCGAGGTGCTTCGCATCGTCAACGAGCCGACGGCCGCCGCGCTCGCGTACGGCCTCGACAAGAAGGGGAGCGAGACCGTCCTCGTCTTCGACTTGGGTGGCGGCACCTTCGACGTCTCCGTCCTCGAGGTGGGCGACGGCGTGTTCGAGGTGCGCAGCACCTCCGGCGACACGCACCTGGGTGGCTCGGACTTCGACTACGCCATCGTCAACTGGCTCGCCGACGAGTTCAAGGCGGAGTACAACGTCGACCTGCGCAAGGACAAGCAGGCCCTGCAGCGCCTGATCGAAGCCTCCGAGAAGGCCAAGATCGAGCTCTCCGGTCTGCCCGAGACGACCATCAGCCTGCCGTTCATCGCCATGGACCCAGCCTCCAACGCGCCGCTCTACCTCGAGAAGAAGCTCTCGCGCTCGAAGTTCGAAGACTTGATCGGTTCGCTGCTCGGGCGCATCCGGGGCCCCGTCGAGCAGGCGCTCAAGGACGCCAAGTTGAGCAAGGACAAGATCGACGAGATCATCCTGGTCGGTGGCAGCACGCGCGTGCCGGCCGTGAAGAAGCTCGTCAAGGAGNTGTTGGGCAAGGAGCCGAACCAGACCGTCAACCCCGACGAGGTGGTCGCGCTCGGCGCCGCGATCCAGGCCGGCGTGCTCACCGGCGAGGTCGACGACATCGTGCTGCTCGACGTCACCCCGCTCTCCCTCGGGGTCGAGACCAAGGGCGGCGTGTTCACCAAGCTGATCGAACGCAACACCACCGTGCCCGTGCGCAAGACCGAGACCTTCACCACCGCCGACCACAACCAGACCGGCGTCGAGGTCCACGTGCTCCAAGGCGAGCGCAGCATGGCCGGTGACAACAAGTCGCTCGGTCGGTTCAAGCTCGAGAACCTCCCCCCGATGCCCGCCGGGGCGCCCCAGATCGAGATCACCTACGACATCGACGCCAACGGCGTGTTGAACGTCTCCGCCAAGGAGAAGTCGACCGGCAAGGCGGCCTCCATCACGATCCAGAACACCACCACCTTGGCCGACGACGAGGTCGACACGATGGTCAAGGACGCCGAGCGCCACGCCGAGGAGGACCGCGTGCGGCGCGAGGGGGCGGAGGCCCGCAACCAGCTCGACTCGCTCCGCCTGCAGGCCCAGAAGGCGGTCGACGAGGCCGAAGGCGCCAGCGACGAGCAGAAGCAGCCGCTCCAGGCCGCCATGGACGAGGCCAAGACCGCACTCGACGGCAACGCTCCCAAGGACGAACTCGAGTCCAAGGGACAGGCGCTCGCGGCCGCCCTCCAGGCGTTCATGCAGGCGACGGCCCCGCAGGCCGCCGACGGCCCGGACGACGGTGAGCCGACCACGGAGGCCTCCCCGGCGGATGGCGATGACGACGTCATCGACGCAGACTTCAAGCCCAGCGGGACGTGAGTGCGATGGCAGACGACGAGCGGCGCGACGATCACCAGGCCGAACCGCGCGACGGCCAGGACCCCACGCGTGTGGCTGACGATCTCGCCGAGGTCGACATCTTGCGCTCCGAGTTGAGCGCCGCCAGCGAGCGCCTCACGGCGCTCGAGGCCGAGCACCAAGCCTGCCTCGACAAGATGCTGCGAGCCCGCGCCGACCTCGAGAACACGCGCCGCCGCCACGCACAGGAGGTCGAGCGCGCTCGCGAGGCCGGTGTGGACGCCGCGCTCCTGCCCGTGCTCGGCGTGTTCGACGACCTCGGCCGCGCGCTGCAGGCCGCCGAGACGGGCGATCCGAGCAGCATCCTGCCCGGCGTGCGCAGCGTTCGCGAGTCGCTCGAGCGCTCGCTCGAGGGCATCGGCGTGCAGCGCGTCGGCGACGTCGGTGACACGTTCGATCCCGATCGCCACGAGGCGCTCGCGGTCGTCCCGGCAGGCGCTGGTCGCGAGCCCGGTGCGATCGCCGAGGTCTTCGAGGCCGGCTTCGTCCGGGGCGAGCGCCTGGTGCGCCCGGCGCGTGTCGTCGTGGTCCAGCAAGACTGAGGACGACGGGAGCAGACCGTGGCGAGCTACAAGGACTACTACAAGATCCTGGGGGTGCAGCGCGACGCCAGCGAGCGTGACGTGCGCAAGGCCTTCCGGACGCTCGCCGCGAAGCACCACCCCGACCGCAACCCTGGCGACGCCGGTGCCGAGGACCGCTTCAAGGAGGTCAACGAGGCCTACACGGTGCTCAGCGATCCGGAGAAGCGGCGCTTCTACGACCAGTACGGCAGCGCGTCCGGGCCCCAGCCGTTCCAGGCGGGTGGGTTCCAAGGCGGCTTCCCAGGGGGCGTCGACCCGAGCGACGACGACGACTTCAGCGACTTCTTCCGCAGCCTGTTCGGTGGCGGTTTCGGTACCGTCGGCGGTGGCGGCCGGACGGTGCGGTTCACGACGCACGGCGGCCAGGCCGCGGCGCCGAGGCCGCCTCGTCGCGTCGAGGCGACGCTCGAGATGGGGCTCGCCGAGGCCTTCACTGGTGGCGTGCGGACCCTACGCATCGGCGATGCCTCGCTCGACGTGACGGTGCCACCAGGCGTGCGCGACGGAGCCCGCCTGCGCCTGCGGGACCAGGCGCCCGGTGGAGGCGACCTCGTACTGGTGGTGCGGCATCGGCCCGATCCTCGGTTCCGGCTCGAGGGCGACGACCTGCACGTGCGCGTCGACGTCGCCGATCACGTCGCCGTGCTCGGTGGGCAGGTACGCGTGCCCACCCTCGACGGCGCGGTCGACATGCGTCTCCCGCCCGGCACGCAGACGGGTCGCCGCCTGCGGTTGCGCGATCGCGGTTGGCCCACGAAGGCGGGCGGCCGCGGCGACGCGCTCGCCGAGGTGCGCGTCGTCATCCCGGAGCGCCCGAGCGCGGCACAACGCGCGGCGTACGAGCGCCTGCGCGACCTCGCCGAGAACACCGCGACCTCCGAAGGCTCGGCGAGCGCTGGCGGCGCGACGACGGGTTCGGCGGGCGGGTCGGCGACAGCCAGCGGTGACGGCGAGTCCACCTGAACCGCAACGGCATCCCGCCGGGGCCGGTGGTACCCTGCCGCATGCATCGATTCCTGCGTTCGACGCCCGTGCTGGCCATCATGGCCGTGGCCCTCTTGTGCCTCCCCGGCAACGCCGTCGCCCAGAGCGACGATCCGGTCCTGATCGAGCTCGGCGCCACGCGCGAGCGCGTGAGTTTCGTCCTGGAACGCTTCGAGATCGCCGTGCGCGGTGTCGCCGCCAACCAGGGCCTGCCGTACACACGTGAGGTGTTCGAGCAGCTCTACCCGTTCCTGCCGAACTTCCTGGAACAGCGCGTGAGCGAGCTGGTGCTGATCGACTACGCCCGGACGCGCGGCCTCTCCGTCCCCGAGGGCCGCATCGACGAGATCGTCGCCGACGTCCGCGCGACCACCGGCAACGACGACGACGTCTTCGCGCAGCTCCTGGCCGAGGCGGGTTTCCGTGACGAGGACCAGCTGCGTACCCTGATCTCGGAGTCGGAACTCGTGCAGCTCGCGTACGAGGCGATCGAAGCTGGCGTCGTCGTGAGCGAGGCGGAGGTGCGGGTCTCGTATCAGGGGACGCGCGAGCGCTACGTCGTGCCGGCCGAGGTGTGCGCCAAGCACATCCTCGTCCCCGAGCTGGAGGATGCCGAAGCGGTCATCGAGCGGCTCGAGGCCGGCGAGGACTTCGGCGAGGTCGCGGCCGAGGTGTCGACCGACACGGGTTCGGCCACGCGCGGCGGCGAGCTCGGCTGCCTCCCGCAGGGCGCCACCGTGCCCGCCTTCGACGAGGCCGCGTTCGCTGCCGCGATCGGCGAGCTGACCGGCCCGGTACAGACGCAGTTCGGGTACCACCTGCTGGTGGTCGACGAGCGGATCGACGAGCGCCAACGGAGCTTCGACGAGGTGCGCGACCAGATCGAACGCGATCTCCGCAGCGCACGCGCCGAGCTGGCGCTGCAGCGAGCGATCGAGATCGCCGGCGTGCGCACGTACCCCGAGCGCATCCCGCCGCTCCCCGACGCCGACGAGGACTGAGAGCCCAGCGCCAGGCGTCCAGCGCGCCGCGCCTAGGGCGCTACGCCTGCCGCGCCGCGCCTAGGGCGCGAGCCGGCGTCGGCGCCAGGTCGCGCCGTCACGCTCGTACAAGAACCGGTCGTGCAGGCGCGATGGTCGACCCTGCCAGAACTCCGCCGCCTGGGGCGTGACGGCGAACCCGCCCCAGAACGGTGGCATGGGCACGTCCGTGCCGTCGAAGCGTTCCTCGACCTCGGCCAAGCGTGCCTCGAGGGCTGCGCGATCGCGCAACGGTCGGCTCTGCGGTGAGGCCCATGCACCGAGTTGGCTGCCGCGTGGCCGGGTCGCGAAGTACGCCGCGGCCGTGTCGCGCGGCAGTGGCACGGCGCGCCCCTCGAGGCGCACCTGCCGCTGCAGCGGGCCCCACCAGAACAGCAACGCGCAGCGCGGCTCGGCGCTGAGATCGAGCGCCTTGCGGCTCTCCAGGTTCGTGTAGAACACCGCGGTGCCGTCGTGTAGTCCGCGCAGCAGCACCATGCGGGTACCGGGCGCGCCATCGGGGCCGATGGTGGTCAGCGACATCGCGTGCGGTTCGATCACCTCGGACTCGAGCGCGTCGGCGAGCCAGCGCTCGAGTTGGTCGATCGGGTCCTCGGCGAGGTCGGCAGCTTCGAGCGGTGGATGCGCATCGTAGTCGTAGCGGAGGTCGGCCAGTCTCATGCCGCAGTGTACGCGCATGGGTATGGTCGACCATGACCCAGCACTCGAATCGCCTGGCCGACACGGCCAGTCCCTATCTGCGACAGCATGCCCACCAGTTGGTGGACTGGTACCCGTGGGGCGAGGAGGCGTTCGCGGTCGCCAGGGAACGCGACGTGCCGGTGCTCGTGTCGATCGGCTACGCCGCCTGCCACTGGTGCCACGTGATGTCGCACGAGTCGTTCGACGATCCCGTGATCGCCGCCCTGCTCAACGACCACTTCGTCAGCGTCAAGGTGGATCGCGAGGAGCGCCCCGACGTCGACGCCGTCTACATGGGAGCGGTGCAGGCTCTGAGCGGCAGCGGCGGGTGGCCCATGACCGTCGTCACCACCCCGGACGGGAAGCCGTGGTTCGCCGGCACGTACTTCCCGCCCGACGACCGCTTCGGCCGGCCCGGTTTCGCCCGGTTGCTCGAAGCGCTGCACGCGGCCTGGAGCGAGCGGCGCGACGAAGTGGTGGGTTCTGCAACGCAGATCACCGAGCGGCTCGGCCAGCTCAGCACGCGCTTGCCGGCCGATGACGACGAGCCCGAGCGTTCGGCGCTCGCCGCGCTGCGTGCGGGGTTCGATCACGAACACGGCGGCTTCGGTGGGGCGCCGAAGTTCCCGCCGCACACGGCGCTGCGGTGGTTGCTCGAGCGACCGCCCGAAGACGGTGACGGTGAACCGACGGCCGCTGGCATGCTCCACCTGACGCTGCGGCGCATGGTCGACGGCGGTCTGTTCGATCAACTCCTCGGCGGTGTCGCGCGCTACTCGGTCGACGAGCGTTGGATCGTCCCACACTTCGAGAAGATGCTCTACGACAACGCCCTCCTGCTCGGCGTGCTCGCGCGTGCGGGAGCGCGTTTCGACGACGCGCGGTTGGTGGGCGCCGCCATCGGGATCGCGCGCTGGGCCCTCGACGTCATGCGACCGGACGGCGTCGCCTTCGCCGCCTCGCAGGACGCCGACAGCGAGGGGGAGGAGGGGCGGTTCGCAACGTTCACGCCGAGCGACCTCGTGCCGGCGCTGCCCGACCCGGACGACCGAGCGCTCGCTCGAGCGCTCTATGGGATCGACGAGGTCGGTGTGCTGGAGGGGCGCTCGGTGCCGGTGTGGCGCGGTCTCGATCACCCCACGGTGGTCGCTGCGTTGGGATCGGACGCCTTCGCGCCCGAGCGCGTCTCCGAGCGTGTGGCGCGCGTGCGCGACGCACTGATCGCGATCCGGCGCGGGCGTGTCCCACCCGCCATGGACGACAAGATCGTGACGTCGTGGAACGCACTGATGGTCCGCGGCCTGGTCGAGGCCGCGCCGTGGCTGCCCGATGCCCTCGCGACCGAGCTTCGCTCCGCCGCCGTTCAGTGCGCAGACGCCGTGTGGGAGCGCGCCTGGGACGGCACCAGTCTGCGCCACCTGGCGCCGCCGCCCCCACCCGGGGGCCGCGGAGTGAGCGCGCCCCAGGCGGTTGCCCTGCTCGAAGACGCGGCCAGCTACGGCCTCGCCGCCCTCGCGTTGCACCGCGCGACCGGCGACGTGCGCTTCCTGGCACGGGCCTTCGCGCTCGCCGACGCGGTCGAGCGCGACTTCGCCGACGGCGAGGGTGGCTTCTACACGACACCCGCCTTCGGTGAGGCGTTGGTCGTGCGCCCACGCTCGACGTTCGACGGCCCGACGCCATCGGAGCACGGGCTCGCCGCGGAGTTGCTCGCGTGGGTCGCGGCGTGGAGCGACGACGCCGAGCGTGCCGAGCGCGCCGCAGCGGCCACGCGCGGCGCCGCCCGACTGGCTGCGCGCGCCCCGACCGCCGTAGCGTCGCTCCTCGGCGTCCGCGACAGGTTGGCTGCGCCGCCGGTCGAGGTCATCGTGGCGGGAGCGCCCGAGGAGGAGCGCACCCGGGCGCTGCTGGAGTGCGCCGACCGCGAGGCACCGGATCACGCCCTGGTCGGGCTGGTGCCGGCGACGCTGCCGCTCTCGAGCGCCGGAGATGGTCTCCCGGCGCCGCGCGTGCCGTGGTTCGAGGGGCGCGACGTGGAGCGACCGACCGCCTTCGTATGCAGCGCGGGCGCCTGCCGCGCACCCGTGCACGACGTCGCGGGACTGCGTGCCGCGCTCGCTGCGGCGGTCGGGTCGTCGTGCGCGCCGCGCCCGTGAGCGCCGACCCGCGTACCCGCGCTCAGCCGTCGTCGCCAAGCGGCGTGACCCGGTAGCCAACGGCGCGGCCCACGCGGCCGGTCGCTGCGATCACACCGGCCTCGCGCAACACGAACGCTGCGCGCTGGGCCACCGGTCGCCGGGAGGCCCGGCCGCGGGCGATGTCGGCGGTGGTGAACGGTTCGTCGAGGGCGCTCGGCAAGACCCGCAACCAGTCGCGTGCTCCGCGCATCCGGTGGCGCTCGAGCACGTCGAGCAGCCGCCGCTCGACCGTGACCCAACCGCGCCTGCGCCACGCCACCCCGGGGCGGTGCTCGCGCGTCTCCTCGTCGCGCGTCACGACGGCCTCGATCTCGAGGTTGGGGTGGTCGAGCAGCGACGGGATGCCGACCAACGCGGCCAACGCGTCGAGGAGATCGGCGCGCTTCGGCGAGCGACGGCGCGACAGCGTCGTGCCAGCGTCGTCACGCCGGACGATCCAGCGCTCACCGGCGACGGGCACCACGAGCAGCAGCCGGTGCGAGCGCAGCAGGGTGGTCAGCTTGTGGCGCAGCGCGCCGACGTTGCGCGTCTGCACCTCGATCAACAGGTCGTCGCACACCACGTCGACCACGAAGCCCTCGAGTTCGATCTCGAAGCGTGCGCCGGGCGGCGCCAGCGTCCGCTTCAGCGCGGCGTGGAGCGGTGACTCGTTCAGGGCGCCGATGGCCATCATGGCAGGCTACCGCGATCCCCTTGGCATCGGCCTAGCTCGTGGCCGGCAGCGAGCGTGCGCGCGGCATGATCGCCACATGACCGACGACGCGGTACGCATCAACGACGGCTGCACGCCTCTCCACGACCACCACGGAGCCCCGCTCGGGCCACCGTTCCCGGCCCGGTTGGCCACGTTCGATGGTCACGTCCAGCGCCTCGAGCACGGCTGGCGTTGGCATGGGCGCCTGGCCAGCGACGACGTGGCCGAGCTGCTCGGAAACGCCGTGCGCGGGCGCAGCCAACACCTGCTCGGGCCGGCCGGCGCCGGTGTGAGCGTGTGGCTCGCCGACGTCTGGTTCGATGCCGAATCGGGGGGCGTGAGCTGCGACCTCGTCGGTCGCAGCGGCGAGGCGCTGGGGGTGCTCTCCGTCGACGCCGGGTTCGGGGGCATCGGCGGTTGAGGTCC
>SL_3KL_010_SEDDRAFT_10001132_pt1 | contig 23857 bp, 17 predicted proteins | sample SodLakKL_010_SED_2_FD_10381 | JGI IMG/M metagenome (IMG submission 10381) | reverse complement strand
ATTATCCGTGGATGCGGTACCGCCGTTATGCACGGAGGAACAACGGCTATGTTTGCCGTTGTTTCAAAGACATTGAGTGATAGATATTCGGCAAGAATATTAGTACCGGGTCTGCCGGGTCTTGTCATTGCGATTGTAGTTCATTCTGTTTTTAATCATTTTATCGTATCACCGGCGTATATGACAATTCTGACATTGATCGTCTTGCCCGTTACGTTTATATACATCTTTCACCGTAGCGAAGAGGCGACCCGCTCTTGGTTGGGATACGGACTCGACAAGGATGTTGATCTGCTCCGGATGATTAAAGCGGGTAATGTTTCAACGACACGGATCGGTCATTATCTGCAGACATTGTGCGAAACATTCCCCGGCATGATCGTAGCGGATATGCTGAATTACCTGCGGGTATATCTTGAATTATCGATTCGTGCGAAAGGAATTCTGATAATGCAGGAAACGGGCTTTAAAGTTCCTCCCGATCCGGAAATTCAGGCTCATTTTCAGGAGTTGAAATTTCTTGAAAAAAGTATCGGAAAAACCGGGAAACGTGCTCTGCATCCCGTAATGAATTTAAGCAACAGAGATTTATGGCAACTATCAATGATACAAAAAAAATAAATTAACAAACCAAAGGAGATATTGATATGAAAATTTCAACAGAAGTGCGAGGCAGTGCCGTTATCATAAATCCAAAGGGTAACCTTATGGGTGCGCCGGAGACTGAAGATTTCAGACAGGTTGTAAGAGAGCATCTCGACGCCGGTGCAACGAAGTATATTATCGATCTCAGTAACGTGAAATGGATGAATAGCCTCGGTCTCGGCGCGCTCATTTCCGCCTACACGTCGGTAAAGAATAAAGAAGGCGTTATGGTCATAACAAACGTTTCGGATAAAGTGAAGAGTGTTTTTATGATCACACAGCTTATCAAGGTCTTCCAGAATTATGATACTGTCGATGAAGCTCTCAATGCGATAAAGTGATCTTTTTTAAAAAAACGAAGAGATCGGCTGTAGCCATCTCTTCGTTTATTTTTGGTTCGGACACCCCCGGCCGATTACCTGCACATTCGGAGGTGAACCATGCAAGTCATTGTAGATACCATACTCCTTTTCTCTTATATGCTATTCCCGATATATGCATACTTTGCATATCTATATCTCCTCTCTCCTTTCCCGTAGCACAATATTCTTGATTTAGTTTATTTGTATTCTATAGTTACTATGTATCCTGACACTTTGGATAAGTTTGTACGATTGCTGTACATATCTGGAAGGGTGTGTCAGGATCATTTTTTATGGTATCTTAAAATACCGCTTCAATATGGACCCCGCGACAGCAAGCGGTCCGCTTATCACGTCGCTGGCGGATATTGCGGGGGTATTGATCTATTTCTCGATCGCGGCGTGGTATTTGGGAATGGGTTGATATTCTGAAAATAGTTAGTATGTTTGTCAGTGCGCAGATAAGGGGTATCGGGTATATGAGTGTCAACGCACGGTTTGTTTTGACATATTTTCCTTCTCGAGGTCTATTATATGCTGAATATTTGCCGAAATCCTGAAGTTTTTACTTTTATGAATAAGATTGATCAGCTTGATGTACGGTTTGTTCATCTTTTTCCAGACTTTATTCAACTTGTGCGCATAGATATTGATTACCGACTGCTCTATTTTGAATGTCAGAAGATGGCGCATTAACCGGATACGTGAATAGAATTTCTTATGCCCTTTTATTTGCGTTAATTGAAGATCAAACGTTGAAAAATTCTTCGGTTGAAACGTGACGTGATGCGCATCGTACAGTCCCCAGTCGCGAAAGAGTATCCGGTTTTCGCGATTAAACTGTTCATATAAGTGAGTCCCCGGGAATGGAGTGAGAAGCAGGAACTGTACCGAGTCGAGATTATGCCTGCGCGCAAACTTAACCGTCGCTCTGCATGTCTCCGGTGTATCGTCATCGAAACCGAAAACGAACATACCATGAATTGCGATTTTATTTTCCTTCAAGACCTGTATCGAATGCTCTATCTCGTGCATGGTCTGACGCTTGTTCATATTGATTAAGCTTTCCGGGTTGATCGATTCGAAGCCGATGAACAACGTCTGGCAGCCCGCCCGTTTCATTAACCTTACCAGGTCTCTGTCGCGGGCCACGTCCGCGCGTACCTGTGCGGACCATTTCATCCGGATATTATTCGCGAGCATTTTTTCGAGCAGTTCGTACGTACGTTTACGATTTGCCGTAAAATGATCGTCGTAGAAAAAGATAAAAGTGCCGGGTTTTTCGTTGTGACGCAGAAGTTCATCGATAACGTAATCTGTGGAGAAGAACCGGTACTTATGACCGAACATTGCGGTCACCGAACAGAAGGTGCAATCGTAAGGACAACCCCGCGAGGTCTGTACGGGGATGATCGTTCCTCTGAGAATGTTTTTCATACCTCCTTTGATCAACCGGAAGTCGGGATGCGGTAACCGGTCAAGATCGGTAATGCACGGAAGCAACGGGTTGTGTACGATCGTTCCGTTGCTCCGGCAGGAGAGGTTCGGTATCACGCTAACATCACCTCCGGATGAAAAAACATCGAGGAACCGTGCAAATGCATCTTCCGCTTCGCCGCGCATAACATAATCGGAGTGTTCGAGCGCCTCTTCGGAGCAGAACGTTGCGTGCGGTCCGCCGATGATGGTTGGAATATTTCTTTCGCGGCATATATCCGCTATTGCGTACGCGCGCGGTGCGGTTGGAGTGATGGTCGAAATAGCGACAAGATCGAATTCGCCGAGAGCGTTAAGGGAAAGCGGACGAATATCTTCGATAACGATCTCGCAGGAGTACCCTTTCTCCTGTGCGATTGTGGCAAGCAGCAGTGAGCCGAGCCGCGGAATTGCAAACTTTGTGAAAATGTGGAGGCCCGGTGAGGATGGCTCGACAAATAATATTTTCTGGGGCATACTGTCTCCTGTATTTTTTTAAAATATACGTATGCGTACACTGATAGTCAAGGCGGGGGTACAAAAAAAATATCCCCCCCATAACGCTGCATAGCCCCGCCCAAAAGCCGGCGGCAGACGCAACCCCAAAAGATTAAACCACTAAGAACACTAAGAATTACACAAAGGACACCAAGATTTTATTATAATCAATTGAACTTGGCGAGCATTAGGAATTCTCATTATTTATCCGTACCTTAATTAGCTACAGACAGTAGTACCGCCGACGGAAGCAGTCATTTCGGAAGCGGAATTTTTGAGACCCGTTATCCGATGATGAACGTGTAAAGATGTGCAGGTTACGCGACGGCGGACGATTCGATATGTAATCCTCCCTGATTTTCGTTCCACACAAATTATTTCCGATTTTTTTGATACGTTGTGTCTCGTTACAGAACCACCAAGACTCCACCCAAAGGTGTTCCTATGAGAAAAGACTCTAATGGGCTTTTGAATATTTTATTTCTTCGGGTCTTAGTGGTAAAAATATACTAAGGAGTTATATGCAATTTTCAGAACTCGGTCTTAACGACCGTTTATTACAGGGAATCCGTGCGACCGGTTTCTCTAAACCCACACCCATTCAACAACAGACTATTCCGATCGCGCTAAATGGACGAGATATTATCGGCCTGGCGCAAACCGGCACGGGAAAAACCGCCGCGTTTGTGCTTCCGATGCTGCATCGGTTCGATGAAACACCGAAGAAACGCGGAACGATACGAGGACTCATACTTACGCCGACACGCGAACTCGCTCAGCAGGTGGAAGAATCGATTACGACGGTAGGACGTTTCGCGAATTATTCCTCACTCTCCGTGTACGGCGGCGTCAGTATGGATAACCAGTTGCGACGGCTTCGACGGGGTGTCGATATTGTTGTTGCAACACCGGGTCGTCTGCTCGATCATCTCGACCGCGGCACGATTAATCTGTCCGGTGTCGAAGTATTCGTGCTCGATGAAGCCGACCGTATGTTCGATATGGGATTCATAAACGATGTGCGGAAAATTATATCGCATATACCAAAGAAGCGACAGACATTTCTCTTCTCTGCAACTATGCCCGAATCTATCAGGAAACTGACGGCTTCCATTCAGACTGATCCGGAAATTATTCGTATCGGCAAACAAACCAATCCGGCGGAATCGGTCACGCAGTACTTTTTTAAAGTACCGCAGGAACAAAAGCTCGATCTGCTTGTCCATATGCTGAATACCGACTCTATGAAAAGCGTACTTGTCTTTTCGAGAACACGTCGCGGCGCCGACAGAATATGTAAAAAATTGAGCCAGCGCGGAGTGAAAGCGACAGCTATTCATTCGGATCGTACTCAGTCACAGCGCCAGAATGCACTTGCGTCGTTCAAACAGGGACAATACCGGGTCCTCGTTGCAACGGATATAGCAGCCCGCGGTATCGATGTCGAGGGTATATCACATGTCGTCAACTATGATACTCCGGCCTATGCCGAAGACTACATTCACCGCATCGGGCGAACCGGCAGGGCGGAACTTACCGGTGATGCAATTACATTCGTGGCACCTATTGAACGAAAATATTTTTCAAGCATAGAAAAACTGATCGGCAGGAGTTTTCCGGTACATTCGTATCCCGGTTTTATTCCCGGATCGGATGCGGGAACCGATCCCGCAATTTCTGCCCATCCCGAACGTAAACGTCGGGTCCATATTAAACCCGGTAAAACACGCAAACCGAATGCCGCAAACGGAAGAAAAAATCAGCGGAGCACCGCTTCCGGATACAAAAAAGCATCAAACAGCGCGGAGGTACCATCGGTAACTTCGTCACCGAAACGAAATCCATTGCGCCGGGAGTCGAACCTCAAACGGCTTCATACAAGAAACGAATCCGCATCGGAATCGATGCAGGGAAAATCAAAATATGATTGGAGGGCGTTGATGGAAGCAGGGGAAAAAATGTTGAGTCGGGTCCGGGGGAGAGCCTGATTCCGCATAGCCGGAACTAAAAAATTATCCGCTGCTAATGACGCGGTACAACAGCGTGCGGGCTGTAATCCCGAGTGAAGAGATTGTCACACTTCCCCCGAAGGGATGGCTCTGCCAGACTCCGCTGCCAGTGACATTGTTTGCTCTAAGCTATCTCCACCTAATTGGCGGTAGATACGGTCGAGGCTTAGAATAATTTTAACTGTTCCACACACCCCCTCTCCGCAAAAAAGTGGAGAGGGGGATGGGGGATGGGGGGTGAGGCTATGAGGGTTAGCACAATATTTTATTTTTTTAAAAATCGCGTTACTACTTTTTATTATAATGAGAAAGCTCTGTGCTTCAATTCAAGCCCTCTCCCCCGGCCCCTCTCCGCGCTGGCGGAGAGGGGAGTCAGGACAATCCAAGTTTTTTCAATATGTCATTATTATAATAGATTAAAATGCTTTTAATAATAAACTCAGTGTGACAATCTATCACGATAATGACACATTCCAATAGTGTCCGGGTGTCAGGCTGAGTTCATTATTATTCCGACTCGTCGGAATAATTTATCATACTAATGACAGGGAGTTTTCTGGAAAGGTTTTGAATTTAGGATTATAAATCATAGATGAATTAGTTGAGTAATTGTGAAATGGTACATCGCTTCAAGTGTTGAATGTATGATTTTTCTAAAAACAATATCTTATTTACCGCTTCTGAGGTGTTAATCGGTTGGTACCAACCGTGTCATTGGCAGCCCCGCTGATACGGGATAAACTCCGCCTGGCTTAGCACCCCATTGGAGGAAGTTTGACAATCTTATCTCTTCATTCCGGATAACAATCTATCACTCAGCCACACAGATTTATTATGTACTAATCCCCGCGGGCACTCCGGCTCGCGGGGATTTTGCGTATAGCCCGATCAAACCTATACTCTTGCACAGCCTCGGGATTTCTCCTATATTGAACAAATCTAATCTATGACCGGTAAGAACTCCGAACCGATCCTTGTTCATTTTGCGCGTAATATCATATGAATAAAACCAAAGTACCTGCTTTATCACAGTACGCGGCTGAATATTTTTCGGAAGAACCGCTCAACGAATCGGAACAACATTTTCTGTCGGTATTGCCTGCCGGCGGAAGTGTGTTGAATACCGAAGTCCCCGCTTTCAGCGGTACGGTGCGGGCCGAATTACTTCGCTGGTTGTGTCTCGATTCAAGGAGTAACACTTTTATCGGTCATTCCGGCATCGACGTTACCGGTGTCCGATTTACCGGAAAACTCGATCTCCAATCGACGGTAATCAATTTTCCACTTGTATTTACGAAGTGTATTTTCGAAGATGACATCAACCTCAGATTTGCCGAGACACGGTCGTTGCTGTTCAGCGGGAGCCGGATTCGTTCTTTTCAGGGTGAACGTCTTACCGTCAAAGGAATGCTGTATTTAAACGAGGGACTCGATGCCCGCGGCATCATCAATCTCACAGGAGCCCGGATTGACGGTAATTTGGACTTGAGTAACGGCTATTTCATAAACAAAAAAGGCAAAGTCATTCAATGTAATCGTATTGAGGTAGGCGGAAGTGTCTTATTCGATCAGGGATTTAAAGCAGAAGGTGAGGTGCAGATCATCGATGCTAAGATCAAGGGAAATCTATCGTGCAGAAACGGAATGTTCCTCAATAGCGGCAATGACGCGTTGAGTGTTGACCGTACCAAAATCGGAGGCAGTGTTTTTTTAAACGAAGGATTTACATCCGACGGCATCGTTCGATTCCCGGGCGCTGAAATCAACGGTCAGCTCAATTTTGATAAGAGCATTTTCACGGGTTTACAACGGAACGGCGTCTTCGCACAGAATCTCAGCGTTACCGAAGGGTTATTCTGGAGAGAGGTGACAGCGACGAACCTGACTGAATTAATTCTTGCCCACGCGAAAGTCGGTCAGTTATGTGATGACGCTCAGAGCTGGCCCGCCTACGGAAATCTGGTCATCGACGGTTTTTCATATCGTGAAATTGCATCCTCATCTCCCACCGATGTCGACTCCAGAAGCGATTGGCTTCATCGGCAACCGCAGCAACCGTTTCGTCCGCAACCGTATGAACAACTTGCGGCAGTGTTGAAAACGTCCGGCTTCGAAGAGGAAGCACGATCCATTTTGATCGATAAGCAGCGAAACCGCCTCCGCTATGGAAACGTGAATCGTCGCAGTTATTACTGGAATAAACTATTGGGTCTTACCATCGGTTACGGTTATCGGCCGCACCGTTCTTTACTTTTCATGGCGGTTTTTTTGTTCATCGGGACGATCCTGTTTGAAATCGGATTTAAGAACGATGCAATCGCACCGACAAATGTTGTGGTCATCTCAAGAGAAGAATATATTGTTCATCGAAGAATACCCGAAGCATATCCCTCATTCAATGCACTGGTCTATTCTCTCGACACATTTCTCCCTATTGTCGATTTACACCAATCTTCACACTGGCTACCGAATAAAAACAGAGGGGCATTCGGGATATTTTTGTTCTGGTATATGCGTTTTCACATAATGCTCGGTTGGATCCTGACAAGTCTTGCCGTGGTCGGCTTCAGCGGTATTGTGCGAAAAGATTGACACATGACGGATACCCGACGGGCAGATAGTTAATTTTCACAGATCAGAGACGGGTGCTGCGCCCGAATGGAATCCCTCATGTGACGTACTTTTATTTTCATCTCGTCAAGATATGCGCGGAAGGATGTGTCCGATCGAAGATCATTAAAATACGGGTCGATTATCAACCGCCTGTAATCCATCCATCCCTTGTCGATGGCAATCTTCAACCACTTCAGTGCCTCATCCCTGTTTCCAAGAATGGCATAAATATTTGCAAGAGCATATTCGTTTAAGTTACTATCATCGACCGTTGCCTCGAGATATTCCAGGTAGCTATGGAGTTCCCTGTCGAGAATTGCCTTTCCCTCTTCTTCAGAGCCGATTTGTAAAAGTGCATACCCGTAGTAGTATTCGTACTCGGTATATGCGATATCGTGTAACGCTTTGAAATAGAGAGCGGCATCGGTGAAATTTCGTGCAGCCGATTCGGTTCTTCCCGCTGCAAAGTATCCGAAGACCCAATCGGGGTGCTTTTCAAGTACCTCCTGGTAATATTCGCGCGCTTTTTCGAGATCACCCATATACAGATACTGTTCGCTGAGCAGCGTGTAAATAATCGGATGATCCGGCTCGATTGCCTTCGCACGATAAAACCATTCCAGTGCCAGTGAGTCGCATACAAGCCGTTGATAAATCCATCCTATGCGAACCGATCCGAACATAATATTCGGGGCTAGTCGAACGGCTTTTTGTGCCGACAGCAGAGCGATATCGAGATTACCCAGATTGAAGTTGACCGCACCGAATCCGCTGACTGCCGGCCAGTAATTTGGATTTATCTCCATCGATTTTTCGTAGTATTGAAGTGCTTTGGAATATTGGTGTGATAAATCGTATGCCTGTCCCAATGATTTGTATGCTTCCGCAAGTTGCGGATCGAGTGTAAGGGCTTTCTCGCTAAATTGTATCGATGTGTCCAGAACCTCGTAAGAGTACCCGAATCTCGCATTTCGCTGGTTATACGCGTCTGCGATTCCCGCGTAGGCGAGCGCGAAAGTCGAATCCAACGCGAGTGCCCTTTTGTAGTAATCAATAGCGATCTCATTGTCATCGTGTGTATATCGATAGAAATGATCTCTTCCCTTGAGATACAATTGGTACGAGGCAAAGTTTGCAGTCGGTTCTCTGGTTATGAGATCCCGTTCCGCCGGTGTCAGCGTTGTTCTGAGTGCGGTAGCAATGCTTTGCGCAACTTCCGATTGGATCCGAAATATATCCTGTACATCACGATCGTATGTTTCCGCCCAGAGATGCCGGTCGCTTCTTGCATCGATGAGCTGACCTACAATTCTGAGTCGGTTGCCGTCTCTTCTTACGCTTCCTTCGAGTATGATATCCGCTCCGAGTTCTCTTCCGATTTCACGTATGTTTTTTGATGTTCCCTTGTATTGCATGACAGAGGTACGGGAAATAACGCTCAACGTGCTGATTTTCGACAGTTGCGTTATTATATCCTCGGTCATCCCGTCGGCGAAATATTCGTTGTCGGGATCGGGACTTAAATTGTCAAAAGGGAGTACCGCGATGGAAAAGCTTACCCCGGCCGGTACATGATCTTCCGGCGGTGACACCGGTGAACGTATCAAAAAAGTGATCAGTAAAATAAGAAAAAGTGCCGACGGAATAGTTATTATTGCCGCACGCCTTGCTGTCAGACCACGGGGTGTTTTTCTCTTATCGGGTTGCGGCAACTCCGGTTGCACTTTTTTACCGGCGATGTTAACAACCGGCATTTCTTTTAGTGAAGCGTATAGTTTAGCTGAAGCAGCGGGATCGACTCGGTTAATATCGACCAGCATGTCCCGTGTCGCCTGATATCTGTCCTCAGGTTCTTTCTCAAGGCACCGGTTAATTATTTGTTGGAGAGTCGGTGGCAGGTCCGGAATCAGTTTATACAACGGTTCGGGATTATCGTTAAGAATTTGATACATCACGGCGGCTTCATACTCACCGATGAAGGGTCTGCGGCCTGCTATCATTTCATAGAGGACGATACCGAAGGAGAAAATATCGGAACGGTAATCGACCGTCTCTCCGTTTATCTGCTCGGGAGACATATAAGCTACCGTGCCGCTTGTAGCCCCCGTCTTTGTAATCGCGGCGCTTCCTCTCAATTTTGCCAGCCCGAAATCCATGATCTTTACTTTATCTCCATTCGTGATCATGATATTATCGGGTTTGATATCCCTGTGGGTTATATCCGAGTCGTGCGCGGTTGCAAGCGCCTCTGCTATCTGTCCGGTGTAGTCGACTATCTGTGTCAGTATTTCATGCCGGTATTTTTCGTCGGCTTTTTTGGTACCGGAATACCACTCCTTAATTTTTTTACTGAGCGTAACTCCCTCGATGTATTCCATCACGATGAATTCCATCGGATCGTTTGTTTCATCGGTAACCGTCTCCTCGATCGCGTAAATAGTGCAAATGCCGGAATGGTTCAAGGAAGCGGCAGCTCTGGCTTCTCGGCGGAATCGCTCGCGGTTCAGTTCGTCGGGTACGACCGTATTCGGAATACATTTCAAAGCAACGGTTCTGTGAAGCCGGGTATCGAGTGCTTTGTAAACAACACCCATTCCCCCCTCGCCTATGCGCGCGAGCACTTTATAATGAAGAAGTGTTTTCCCCACAAAATCCGTCATATACGGCACCTTTGCTTTTTATTGTTATTAAAACCGGACTTCATATGTATACGGTCAAGTTAAATTACTAATGTACCCTGATATATGCAATATTTGCGGAGAATGAGAATTACGTTGCATTTCTCGGTTCAAGAAGTTATACTTATTGATAAATTTCATCTAATTCCCCATTATTTTCATAAGTCAAGGTATAATGATATGGATTATCCCCGGTATTACTATTTTGTTGTTGCATTTGTTACTGTTGGTCTGTTCATACCGATGAAAAGTGAATCCCAGCAGATCATTCACATTGAGAACAGAAGAATCGCAGAGGTGAGAGACGGATTTTCCGGTGCTCTGGATCTGCAGGCAAATTATGTTCAGAGTAAGAATACCATTTTTCAGACATTTAATTCGTTGCAGACACAATATAAATCCGGGGAGCATACCGTTCTGTTTCTTGCAAGTTACAATCTGGGGCTGGTGAGTGATAAAAAGGTGATAAACGATTCATATCAGCATCTGAGGTACACACGCTCGCTGTTACCCTTCCTCGCTTTCGAGATGTTTTTACAAAGCCAGCACAATGAGGGTATCCAGTTGGCCTGGCGCGGACTTGCAGGGGCGGGTCCCCGTTTTACCCTTATCAGGACCGACAATGTTCGTCTCTTTCTCGGCACACTCTATATGTATGAGCACGAGCGGGAGCGGGATTCCGACATCACCTACCGGGAGCACCGGCTCAGCAGTTATCTTTCTTTAGGTGTACCGATAGCCGATGCGGTATTTTTCGATGTTATCATGTATTATCAGCCGAATCTGCAGCGGTTTGCCAGTTACAAGTATTCTTCGCAGGCGTCGCTTGAAGTACGTCTGAATGAACGCTTCGCACTTGTGTCGGGATTCAGTATGACGCACAATACCCGCCCGCCGGAAGGCATACAACGGACGTACATAAATCTGAGAAACGGCGTGAGGATTACGTTCTAACTTTCGGACATACGATTGTCATAAAAATATCTATTTGGAAATATACTTTATGGAGACGAACATGAAAAACACATCATTGTTGTCAATACTCATTATCATATCCCTGACTTTTATACACTGCGGCCGCGAACATATACCGGTGATCGATATCGATCAGCGACTTGCAGGTTATACAACCGTGGAATTAGCGGCAGATCCCACGGTGCTTACCCCGAAGGAGCGTCAGATGATACCGATACTCATCGAAGCCGCGGATATTATGCACGATCTTTTCTGGATGCAGGCGTATGGCGATAAAGAGTCGCTGCTTGCATCTGTTGATGATGCGCGGGTTCGGGAATATCTCTACATAAATTACGGACCGTGGGACCGCGTTCGCGGTAATGAGCCGTTTGTTGAAGGATACGAAGACAAACCGCTCGGGGCGAATTTTTATCCGCCGGATATGACCGCGGAGGAATTCGAATCTGCCGCGGAACGCGCCGCAGACGGCGGACTGCAACTGCGTGATTTGTATACACTGGTGAGAAGAAACGATGACGGAAATCTCGTTGCCGTACCGTATCACATTGCCTTTGAGGAGCAACTACGGAAGGCGGCAGATCTCCTGCGCCGGGCTGCAGATCTTGCCGAAGACCGGGGACTGCAACGATATCTCCGTCTCCGTGCGGATGCACTGGTGACCGACGATTACCGGCCAAGTGATATGGCATGGCTCGATATGAAGGATAACACCATCGAACTTGTGATCGGCGCGATTGAAACATATGAAGACCGGCTGTTCGGATACAAGGCGGCCTATGAAGCATTTGTGTTGATAAAAGATAAAGAGTGGAGCGAAAGACTGGACAGGTATGCTGCAATGCTGCCCGGTTTACAGCGGGGATTACCGATCCCGGCTGCATACAAACAGGAGGAGCCCGGCATGGATTCGGACCTCAATGCCTATTACGCGATTTATTATGCGGGCGATGCCAATGCCGGTCCGAAAACCATCGCCATTAATCTCCCCAACGATGAGGAAGTACAACTCCGGAAAGGGACCAGGCGTCTGCAGTTGAAGAACTCGATGCAGGCGAAGTTTGATGAAATTCTGATTCCGATAACCGGCCTGCTCATCGATCAGGAACAACGAAAACATATTACATTCGATGCGTTCTTTAATAATGTGATGTTCCATGAAGTCGCGCATGGTCTGGGAATTAAAAGCACAATTACCGGAAGAGGAACAGTCCGCGAAGCCTTACGCGATCAGGCATCGGCAGTGGAAGAAGGGAAAGCCGATGTTCTCGGGTTATACATGATTACAACCTTACATGAACAGGGTGAGTTTGGCGATGCGGATCTTATGGATAATTACGTAACGTTTCTCGGGAGTATTTTCCGTTCCATCCGGTTCGGCACCACAAGTGCGCACGGACGCGCAAACCTGATGCAGTTTAATTTCTTTCAGGATATGGGCGCGTTTTCCCGGGATGATGAGACGGGTACCTATCGTGTTGATTTCGAACGAATGCAGGAAGCTATTTCGGCATTGGCAGAACAAATATTAAGAGTGCAGGGCGACGGTGATTACGATGCAGTATCGGAGTTTATGACGGAGACGGGCAGGATGGGTCAGCATCTGGAGAATGATCTCGGACGATTGGCGCGGGAAGGGATACCCATCGACATAGTTTTTAATCAGGGGTTGGATGTCCTGGGTTTGAATTAATGTATAAAAGGATTGTGCTGCTTACTTTTAATGATACTACCAGCAGCAGGGTTGTATGAATCCCGAGTGACGGAAGAAGTATAAGCGCGGTTAAAAATGCGCCGAGAAACGCACCGAAAAGATCCAGCGCATAAAGTTTCCCGGGTTGATTGCTCACCGATTTGCGGGTTTGTTGTATCATCCGAACCGCCACGGGATATGCCATGCCGGTAAGCAGTCCCATCGCGATCATACAGATAAATATCAATACCTGCATAGCCGGGAGAGGGAGCATTTCCGAAATCGAGGCAAGCAGAAACAGTCCGATAACACCGACTATGCTTGCATCGATATTGAAAAGCGAAAGAGAGGAATGACGCGAAGCAAGATACGCACCGATGGCAGTCCCACCCATGAAGAACGCGGTGAGTAGTCCGATATAGTGATACACATAGCCGTAAAATATCTGAAAGTATAACAGGAGAAGGATATACATTAACATGCTCGCAAATCCGGTCGTTGCGATCGCATTGCCGATCACTATCGGACTGCGACGTGCAGGCCGGATGATAATCAATACAAGAAATCCAACAACGATAATAACGGCATATATACCCGCCGGCAGGGAGTCTATACCATACATGATCCCGACCAGTGCGGGAGTTACCGTTAGTGTGTGGAGCATCGTGCTTCGAAAGACGCCGCGCGGAAATATGTGAGTGTTTATCTCTTGACCAGCGTCTTCGGTTATCTCTTTTATGAACGATCCGAACCTGAGCGGATCCATTTTATATCTGATGTAATGTTCATCTATCAACCCCGCGATAATGTTCCGTTCCCGCAGTCTTTGCGCTAACAATGCTTCATTTGCATCGGCAATCATTCCTTCTTCCGACGCGATAAATATATTTTTTTCGCCGATGATAATCCGTATGTCTTTAAATACCTTATGAAGCGTTGTGTATATAAGCCGGTTGAGAAACACCAGCTCATCGACGAGAAATGTCTCCGATCCCGGCAGGCTCACAGATACAATGCCGCCGCGGTTTAACCGGGAACGGGCAAGCTCGAAAAACTCTTTTGTGTAGTAACGGTTTATTAGAAGCGTCGACGGAGGAGGGAGGTTAACGAGAATGACGTCGAAAGCTTGATCCGTCGTGCGAAGAAACCGCATTCCCTCTGTAAGATGTACCGTTACCGACGGGTGTAAAAGCTCTCGTTCGGTAAGCGGTGTCGGATAGCGGCGGAAGAAATCGATGAGCAGCGGATCCTGTTCTGCGTAATGTAGTTCTTCAGCCGGATGTTTCATGATTGCGTCGATGACACCGCCGGCACCGCCGCTGATTACCAGCACATGTTCGGGTTCGGTATGAAAAAGCAACGGGAAATGCGCCTGTTCCTCAACGAGAAGAACCGGCTCGGGTACGGAAGCAAATGGAACACCGTTAACAAAGAAGGTAAACTGCCCCTCCGATTCCAGGCCGGCGATGTTGGCATATTCCGAATTCCTCGTTTCAAGAAGATTCCCTTCGTACCAGAGTTTCTCCGATGATCGCTCGTGCAGCGTCTTTGGAAATGACATTGCATACAAAACTATGAAGCTTCCCGTACAAACGAATAGTATTGTTCGTAATACAGATAGCGACTGTAACGAGTAAAGATACAAGAGTACGGCAATAAAATTGACGAGCAAAAGCATCCAGGCAAGAAAGATATGATCGAGCCGGTAGATGAGATACAATACAAATAGTAATCCTGCCGTAAATGCGCCGGCCGCTTCGACAATATACACTTTTACCGACGGGTTTGCCGGGTGTGATATCTCATCCATATTCCTACAGGCGAACGGAAACATCGCTCCTTTGATGAGTGTTACCGGTGCAAGTACAAGAAACGATATGAGGATTACATAATGGTAGCCGAGCGCCTGTCCCATCGGGATATCGAACAGAAATTTGAAATAGCGAAGAAAAACGATGCCCGAAACCGCACATATACCAATGGCTGCGTGTAAAATCGAATACGTTAAAACGGGATTTTTGGTTGTCTCCGCTCTTTTCCGTGCAACGGTACACCCGGCAGCTTCGAGCAGAAGCCAGAGGGCGAAAATGATACCGAACGTGAGTTCAATTCCCTGAAAAACAACGAGCAATTCACGTAGTATGAGGATTTGCCAGGCAATGCTGGTAAATCCCATTATAAAAATCGCAAACCTGAGCGTGTAAATTGTTGCGCGTGGCGCGTTCATTATATGCTATTTCCATTTTCCCGGAATTATCTCACCGCATTGTTCACATTTGCCGTCTTTGATTTTTACATCGAGAACGGAAAAATGCCTTCTGTGGATAATCTGCTCATCGCATTGCGGACAAAAAGTGTTGTTATTCTTATGCCCCGGGACATTCCCTATGTACACAAACCTTACTCCCTCATCGATTGCGATGTCGCGGGCGCGTTCAAGCGTTCTCACCGGTGTCGGTTGCAGATGCGTCATTTTATATGCGGGAGAAAATCGCGTGAAGTGAACCGGTACGTCCTGACCCAACTCATTGACGATCCACGCACACATCTCGCGGATAGTGCGCATAGTATCGTTTAACGTGGGTATGATCAAATTGACTATCTCAAACCAGACATCTTCACTCTTAAGTATTTTCAAAGTATTCAGGACGGGATCCATCGCGGCGAAGCTGACATCACGATAATAATCCGCCGTGAAACCTTTCAGGTCGACGGTCACCGCTGACATATGCTCGAGGAGCGCCCGCATCGGTTTTTCCAGCATGCCGCCGTTTGTATGAAATATTATATTCAATCCGTCCCGCCTGCCGAGTTTAGCGATGTCATACATATATTCGTAAAATATTGTCGGTTCATTATATGTAAAGGATATGCCTGTCCCGCGCTCTTTTGCAACCGCAACGATTTCTTCGGCATACAAATGTTGTGTACGGCTCTGAAGTTCTGCCGGTGTCCTCTGTGAAAGATGCCAGTTATGGCAGAACTGACACTGGAAATTGCAGCTTGCCGTTCCGATGCACACAATGTTTGAACCGGGTATATTATGGAACATCGGTTCTTTCTCTATTGGATCGAGTTGGATAGCCGCCGGGCGAGCGTAGACAAGAGAATATAATGTTCCGTCATTGTTTTCTCTGACGCGGCAGTATCCGCGATCATTGTTCGGTATAGTACACGACCGGAAACAGAGTGAACATTGTACGGTGTTTGCGTTGACTTTTGAATAATACCTCGCCTCATATCCCCGGGCCGCCGCTGAAGCAGACGAAAGCGCATTGAGTCCGCCGAAGTACAATCCGCCCGCAATACACGATGTGTGCTGTAAGAATGATCTTCTGGATTTCATTGTTTTCACCTTTCGAATGATGTCGTCTCTGATCTCCAAACCCTCTCTATATATAATTTAGAAAAATTTTATGAAGAGGCAAGACAATCCAAATCATTCTCTGCGTCCTCAGCGTTAAAAAATATCCTTCAAAACGCGACAATCTCTCCATCGAGGGTAATGTATAGAACCGACTGAATCTCTGCCCTGTCTACGAATAAATCATGTTTTAATGTGTATATTTATTAGAGATGTTTTTTTAATCTGTATTACCTTACAGGAGATATAACAATGAAATCATTCATTATAGCAGTTACGACATTGCTTCTCTGGACCGGAAATATCTTTTCCCAAACCGATATCGACGGCACATGGGAAGGAGCTATCGATATAATGGGCACCAGGCTGGATATTTTTGTTACATTTCTATCAGATGAGGGAACACTCAGCGCAAAGATAGATATTCCCCAACAGGGTGCACACAACCTCGTTTTGACGAACGTAAGCCATCAAAATTATTCGGTTCATTTCGAATTACCCGCAGGTGGGACTACTGCTGTCTTCGACGGTACGCGTGAAGGTGATGAAATTACCGGAATATTCACACAGTCGGGGATTCGCGGTTCATTTTATTTGAATCGGACGGATTACGAAGAACAAATAATCGATGAGAAACCGGTCCCGTATAATGAAGAGGAAGTTTATATCTATAACGGGGATATAAGACTCGGCTGTACGCTTACCTATCCGTTTTCCGGAGTTCCTCATCCCGCCGTTATACTCATAACGGGAAGCGGCTCACAGGATCGGGATGAAACCATATTCGGATTTAAACCATTCCGCATTCTTGCCGATTATCTCACCCCGAACGGTATTGCGGTTCTTCGGTGCGATGACCGGGGTGTGGGGGAATCGACGGGTCGCGGCATCCCGTTCACGTCGGGAGATCGTGCCGGAGATGTCAGTGCCATGGTCGATTTTTTAAGTAACCGGAATGAGATAAAACATAATCAAATCGGTTTGTGCGGACATAGTGAGGGTGGCATTATAGCAGCAATGGTTGCGGCACGTGATCCGCAGATCTCATTTATCATATCGATGGCGGGATCGGCCGTTATCGGAAGAGATATACTCAAGGAGCAAAGCAGACTCATATTCAAAGAAGAAGGTATTGACGATTCCATACTCGAACAACAACAAAAAGTCATCGATCTCGCATACAAGGCGGCAATGACAGGGGAAGGATGGGACGAGGTGGAGAAAGTCGTCCGTGAGATTGCCCCGGGACAAATAACCGATGAGCAGCGGGCGTCTATCGACGATATTGATCAGTATATCGATCAGTTTGTAACAGGAAGTATGAGTGCCGTGCAAAGTGCATGGTATCAGTTTTTCATCACGCATGATCCCTCGGATGATTGGAGGAGGGTTACGCAACCGGTCCTCGGTTTATTCGGTGAACTTGACTTACAGGTACCTCCGGAAATGAATAAAAAAGCTTTACAGGAAGCTCTTGACTATGCGGGGAATCCGGATTATGAGTTGATGATTATTCCGCAGGCAAACCATCTGTTTCAAAAAGCGAAAACAGGAAGTCCGACCGAATATGCGCAGCTTGATAAAGAATTTATCGATGGATTTCCGTATATTATTTTGAATTGGATCCGTGAGATGGTGAAGTAGCTAAAGCCCGTTTTTCTTGTCGGTAATTCGTTCACCCGTTCGCTAAAGCGAACGGTAATAGACGGAGAATAAATGCGAATACGATTTACCCTCAATATCGAAGGGGGTACGCTTTTATACCAGATTATGCATGTAATAATTATAATTCATCTATCAGTATGAACTCCGAACCAACTCAACAAAACGGTAGTAAACCTGATCTTTCCCCCAGAGAGCAGCACGAACGCATCGAAACCCTCGATATTCTCCGCGGCTTTGCAATATTCGGTATACTCATTGTCAATATGGGTGTCTTCGCGTATCCTTTTCTCGGATATCAGGTAATGGGCGGATCGCCCTGGGACGATACCGTAAACAGCATAGCCGACAATCTCATTCGTTTTTTCGCGGAGGGAAAATTTTATTCCACTTTTTCAATGCTGTTCGGTGCGGGCATAGTGCTTCAGTTTATGCGGGCTGAATCCCGCGGTGTCAAATTCAAACCGTATTACCTTCGCAGAATCAGCATCTTGCTGATAATCGGACTATTCCATGCGTTCCTTTTCTGGATGGGGGACATACTCGCTCTCTACGCGTTTTGCGGATTTGCTTTACTTCTTTTTCTGAAGCGAAAACCGCGGACACTTATTATCTGGGTTTTCATTTTTCTGCTGATTCCCATTCTCCTCGTTGCGGGTCTTTTTGGATTGATGTCGCTCGCGGAAGCAGCACCGGATGCCGCAGAGGATATCGAGCAGCAATTGGAGGGACAAAAGGCGTTTGCGACATGGCTGATTGACGGTGCCTATGCCGCGTACCGCGACGGAACAATCGGACAGATATTCATATTTCGCGCGATAGAGTATGCTATTGTTTTATTATCAGGCATATTCTGGTTCCCGAATGTTTTTGCTATGATGCTTATCGGTGTGTATGCGATGAAAACCGGTATACTCACCCGCATGCTCGATGACAAGATGTTGACCCTTCGTCTGTTTTTTATCTGTCTTACGATCGGCATCGTGTTTAATGTGCTGTACGCATACAGCTATGCGTTCATGGATCCGATACGAACAAATGTATGGTATGTACTGATGTATGTCGGCATTGCAATCGGAGCTCCGTCGCTTGCCATAGCATATATAAGCTGCATAGTTTTGTTATCTCAAAAAGCTGCCTGGCACAAGCGTCTGCAATCTCTTGCACCTGTGGGGAAAATGGCGCTGAGCAACTATCTTCTGCACACGATTATATGCACAACGCTCTTTTATAACTACGGTTTCGGATTGTACGGTTCGGTTGGCCCGGCTGCGGGATTTGGCATAGCGATACTGATATTTTCGATGCAGATTTATTTGAGTCCGGTCTGGTTGCGATATTTTCATTTTGGTCCGGTTGAGTGGCTCTGGCGGTCATTGACCTACAAGAAGCGGCAACCATTTAAAAGAAAAGCAAAGGATATTAGTCAGACCATAGCCTGATGTAACATCATTATAGTCCTGTCGTATACGTATGTATGAACCGTATACACTACATCTATCGTAAAGTAATAAACTCGCTCTTTGGCGATGTCGAGGTATTTTTCGCTCTACCGTTCCGGTGGAAAATACGCGGTGCGTTAGCTATCGGTTGTCTATATCTTGCCCTTGTCGCAATGATATTTATCGCACTGTATCCTGTATATGAGGCAGGCTCTTATTCACGTACTCTGTTACTCATCGGTTACATTCTATTATGTATCGGGATTTTCGGCGTTATTCTCCCCGTATTTATTCCGGCTTTGCAGAGACACCCGTTGGGAGTGATTATTGTTTCGTCATTATTTTTGTTGGTTGCATTTAACATCATCCTGACTCCGATTGTCGATTCACAGAACAAATTTACTTTATATGCTCTTTTTGTGGGGTTTTTGGCGATAACATTCGGTGCCCGTTTATACGGTCGGGTCATTAAGGAGGTTTCTACCGAAAAAACCCGCATCGATACCGAGATAAAGCTCGCTCAAAAAATACAAACCGATTTACTTCCCGTCATCGATATTGATGAAAAACACTTCCAGGCATTCGGTAAGACGGTGAATGCGCAGGAGGTCGGAGGTGATTTTTTTGATGTTATCAAAATCAGCGACAAGCAGACGGTGTTTTGTGTCGGAGATGTATCCGGTCATAACATTGCCGCGGGATTGGTTATGGGTATTGTGAAGAGCGCTTTTCGTACCGAGCTTCGCTATAATGATAACCTGTTATCGATTGCCGCTTCGTTAAATCAAACCGTGATCGAACAACGAAGTAAAGGAATGTTTGTATCATTTGCCGCCGGGATAATTGATTTTACAAAAGGAGACCTCGAACTGATCAATGCCGGACATCCGCCGGTCATACGGATAGCTCATGAGAAGATTGAAGAATTATCTTTAGAGGGTGCGGCATTGGGCGTGATTACCCGCATGAGCTTCAAGCCGTCACGACGTGATATTTCGGGTGGAGATATATATGTGTGCTATTCAGACGGTATCATAGAGTCCCGTAATGTATACCGTGAGGAATTCGGCAGTCAGAGATTGACCGACCTTTTACGGTCGCTCGATCGAAATAAATCCGCGAAAGAAATATATGAGATTGTTTCCCGGACAGTGGAAGAATTCGCTGACGGTGCTCCGCAGATTGATGACAGGACATTACTGATTCTGCGGATTAAATAAACCGTTGAGAATTCCGCTAATATCAATACGTTCGGTGAAGCATTTTGATGGACTTAGCATGAAATAAACATACTATTACTCGCATCGGTTTTTTTCCTTTGTGCAAGTTCTTCTCATAGACATTTACCGGGTGACATAGACGTGTTAGAACCTGTATCTATTGGCGGTGTGAAACAGTGGATTATGGCGAATGGCAGGAACAAAGATTTACCAGTTTTACTCTGGCTGCATGGCGGTCCCGGTGCGGCACAGATGCCGATTGCCATATACTTCAACAATCTATTATGTTCAAAAATTCCGCAGAATTTGTTATTATACTGACTGAATTTATATTAATTCAGTCAGTATATCGACTAAATTATCGATTTGATAATTGACTATTCTAGCAATACGTGGAAAAATATTCATGAATAAACATGTTTTTTGGGATAATTTCACCATTACCATGGCGAAGTTATTCATCGGAAAAAATAAATTCTTTTCGGAGAGTATTGAAAGCCCATCGCTTAAGGAGCATATAGATACTATTGAACTCGACGTGCCGGAAATAAACGGTACCGGCATCTACGAAGTAAAGGCACGTACGCTCGCAGGCGAACTCGATCCCGCGTTTAAGATCGTACGGTGGATAGGTGACGAGCATCCTCTTATCATATTTCATCATGGCAGCAATGAGCGTCCGTTTCAATCGGGCCGTTTCGCAAAGAATGCGTTCAACCGGATCTTTCTGCACACAAAACATGCACCCGATGTAAATCTGATTGCCCTCCGCGCGCCGTTTCACAACGGATCGACACTGCATTATCAACGGAGTGTAACCAAATTATCGAATTTTGCGGCAATGCTCTCCGCGTCGGTCAGCGTTGCAGAATATCTCATACGCTATTTTAAACAGAGGGTGAACGGAACCGTCGCGTTGGCCGGCATAAGTCTCGGCGGATGGGTAACCAATCTCCACAGAGCATACTTCAATACCGCCGATGTATATATACCGATCATGGCGGGTGCGGATGTGGGCGACGTTTTTATCCGATCGGTATATGGCAGGTTAGCCGACAGGCGGGTAAGGGAACAGCCGGATTCTGTAAATAAAACCCTCAATTTTGCGGAAGAATTTAAACAGGTCAGGGACGATAATGTGTATCCGTTGCTTGCACGGTATGACCAATATATACGATACGATGTTCAGAAAAGCTGTTTCGGGAACCGGGATATTGCAGTCATTGAGAACGGACATATAACGGGTGCATTGAATAGCGATGCGTTAAGGGAGCATATTATGAAGGTGATGAAAACATAAACGGGATTTTTCCGCAAAGAATAGTAAACTTTCTTATCTTGACAGGATCATCCGGTAACTATATACGGTTGTAATAATCTTTAAATGCAGGTTTTATACAACGTGATCTTGCTATAATTGAACATAATAATTAACTTTGCATATATAATTACATCCAATAATGAAAGGAGGAATCGATGCAAACGGCAAAGAAGGAAGTACAGGAACTCCTCAATCGTTTACCGGATGATTGCACTTTAGAGGAAGTACAATATCATCTTTATGTTGTCCAAAAAATCGAGCAAGGGTTAAAAGATATTGAAGANGGACGAGTTTACACTCAAGAAGAAGTTGAAAAGAAAATGTCGAAATGGCTAAAAAAATAATTTGGTCGTATGAATCAACTNCCGACCTCGAAGCCATAGCGGATTATATCGCAAAAGATTCTTCTTTCTATGCCGCATCATTTGTAATTGAGGTTCGTGAAGCAAGTCGCTCTCTCAGTCAGTTTGCGGAAAGGGGGAGAATTGTACCGGAATTGTCTAATCCTACTATTCGTGAACTTTTCATAAAAGGTTACCGTCTTATTTATAAGATTGATGAATCTCGTGTTAATATTTTGGGCCTCATACATGGTATGAGGGATCTTAAAGTATTATGGGAAAGAGAAAAAAGGGATATTTGATATTTAATCGCATTATTCAAAAATTCCAATATTTGTTTCTCCCTGCCATACCATATTTCTACCGAGTTGATATTCGGATTTCGTGTATTTAACAATCCAAAATAATCTTGTATGTATCACTTCTACTGTAATATAAATCTGCACCGATAGGTAACAATAAAAATGAATACTATTAAAACACATTCATTTCTCCGTACCACGCTCGGTAAGACAGGGATAGATGTTCACCGGATTGGCTTCTCTGCAACCTATCGCCCCGGTAAAAAAATGATATATAAAGCTGTTGATGAAGGAATAAATTATTTTTTCGGATACGGGATCGATACACAGATGACCGCCGTGATGCGGGATGTATTGAGGAAAAACCGGGAAAAGTATGTTCTGTCGACCGGTGTTTATAATTTGATAGTAGGGTATCCGGATATCCGTCGGACACTGGAAAAGCGTCTGCGCCAGTTCGGTACCGAGTACATCGATGTATTTCTTTTTCTCGGCGTGACGAAGGAAAAAGATTTTCCGCAGGCAGCACGGGATGAGTTGTACCGCTTACGGGACGAAGGGAAGGTACGCGCCATCGGGATGTCGACGCACGACCGGAAGTTTGCCGGTACGCTTGCACGGCAGGGTGCACTCGATGTAATGATGATACGTTACAACGCAGCGCACCGCGGGGCTGAACAAGATATATTTCCATACCTCCAACCGCACAATCCCGGCATTGTGAGTTTCACGGCAACGCGATGGCGCTATCTGACCCGCCCTCCAAGAAACTGGCCGAAGTCCGAACCGGTTCCGACTGCCGGCATGGCATACCGGTTTGTGTTATCCAATCCTCATGTCCACGTCTGTATGATGGCACCGTCGAATCCCACCCAATTTGAAATGAATATAAAGGAGATACGGAAAGGTCCGCTCGACGAAGAAGAGATAACTTTTATAAAGCGATTCGGTGACGCGGTGTATCGGAGGAGGAAATGGTTTATGTAACTACAAGATTCTCCGGCGGTGTTTTTATTTCTCCCCAAACCTTTCCTTAAGCATTTTCTCGATGTATTCTGCGGTTTCTTCCGGGGTTTTATCATCGAGCATCTCCCGCGGTAATTCAGATAGTGCATCTTCGATTATATCCATGCCGATATCAATTGCTTCACGCCGGTATTTCAATTCGTTAATATCGCCGGATTCCCAGTAACCGCCGTCGTCGTGAATCTCCAGGTTGTGAATATATCTTCCCTTGATATATTTAAGCAGTTTTA
>SL_3KL_010_SEDDRAFT_10001131_pt1 | contig 23863 bp, 21 predicted proteins | sample SodLakKL_010_SED_2_FD_10381 | JGI IMG/M metagenome (IMG submission 10381) | reverse complement strand
CGGAAGAACTCGTAAATGTGACTGTGCATGAGTACACATTTACCGGACACAGAACACATGAATTAACGTTTACAGGCGAGACCGACACGATTGTTCTAAATGTATCGGCTGGGGTTGAAAATGTTCGCCTTCAAATTGAAGAGCGGGATGATTTAAAACTCACTGAAGAAAAACCGTTTGAATTCTGGATTTATCAGGTACAGAACGATTTGGACCCTGACAACAGAAAGAGTGCTGCTTCAGGACTTTCTGCTTATGCCGACAACCCTGATCTGCAGCTTGCACTCAGGGATATTATGGGTGATCTGGATCACTCAGATGTTTATGCAGAGATCCTAAGAACGTTGGCTGCGGTTACCGGTGGCGCATCAGGTACAGACCAGCTATTCATTCAGCGAACCTCGAATAGTTATCCCGATGAGGTACGTATTGCCGCAGCGGAGGCACTGGCCAACTATCGCGGTAATGATCAAGTGATTAGCAGGCTGAGAAACATTCTTCATCAAACTGAAAACGCAGATCTTCGGATAGCAGCGATTCGATCACTTGATAATATTACGGAACCTGAAGCATTTAAAAATATTATTGAAGGCATAATAACCCGCGAATCTGTTTTATATGAAGTACCTCTTATGCTGACATTATTGGCAGACAAAGGCGAAAAAGAGGCAGCCGTCCGATTTGCCGATACATTTCTTGCTGAGGGATTCCCTTTCAGTATACGATCAGAAATATTGGCTCTTGTTATGCAGCATGACCTATCTGAGCAGGGATGGCAAAACAGGCTGACTGCGCTGTTGAACGACCGCGATCCAAGAATCAGGTATCAATCATTGCAGGGTCTGTCAAACCTGACCCCTGAAGTCAGGTCTGAAATGGTTCAAAGAAGAATAGCTGAGGAGTTTGACGAAAGGGTAAGGCGGGCGCTGCGAGCGGAGATCTGAAATGCAGGGAACAGGGAGCAGGGAACAGGGAACAGGGTTTATCTATCCCTGATTTAGAGTTTAGAACATTAGGATTTTGAGCTTCGAATTTGAAACTTCGCATTTCGATTTTTCAATCACTCGTTCTTCAGCTAATATTCAAAAAATCACTGCCTGATCCACTTTGCCAGATCCTTGAAGTTGGCTGATTTGCCGTAGCTGAGGATTCCCACCTTGTAAATTTTTGCACTTAGCCACATAGTGCCGGCAAAGGTCACTATCATCAAAAGTATGGCCAGCGAGGTTTGCCAGAACGGTACTTCGGTAATTGCAATACGTGTAACCATTACGATTGGAGCGAAGAACGGTATAAGTGACCCGATTACGGAAAGGGCACTGTCGGGGCTTCGCATAGCATGGAACAGGATTGCGTAGGCGATAAATATCGGTACGGTTACCGGAAGCATGAGCTGTTGTGTATCGGTTTCTGAATCGGCGGCCGAACCGATAGCAGCGAATAGAGAGCTGTAAAGCATGTACCCAAGCAGGAAGAAAATGATAAAGTAAACTATGAGAGAAGTTTCGATCGTTGGCAGGTCAAGAAATGCCGGAATTTCTGATTCAACTGCCGCCATGTCGGCACCCATTTGCTCCGAATTGCTCATAAACGCGGCTGCTATGGGGCCTGCCACGGCAGATAAACCCATAAATGCCAGTATCCATATGGCGAACTGTGTGATGGCTATGGCTCCAACGCCCGCCATCTTGCCCGTTAGAAGCTCTATGGGCCGGACCGACGAGGCAATTACTTCAATTATGCGGTTGGTTTTTTCTTCAATCACGCCCCGCATGATGTAGCCTCCGTATCCGAAAATGGCACCAAAGATGATCACCCCCATCAGGAAACCCACACCTGACAGAAATTCCGTGTCGTCTTCACGTTCTTCACCCTCGCGCGTAAGCCGGCGCGAATCAAGAGCTACACGCGATTCAAAAATAGCACGCACATCATCGCTTACCTCGGCCCGCGCAAGGCGCTCCTGGCGAATGGTTTCCCTGAAATCACTTCTTACCGTAGTTAAGAGCTGAAGGCCGCCGCTGCCGCTGAAGATAAGTTCGAGAGACTGACTGCCTTCTATGTGGTCGTCCGTTATGATCACATAACCGGTTAGCTCTTCGCGCTGCACCATCGCCCTGAGCGAATCTACAGACAGGCCCGAAACATCTGTATAACGTTCATCGTCAATTTCCTGCAGGCTTTTTACAATCATCCCGGTTTCGTCTGCAACGCCAATGGTATATGAGATCTCGCTATCCCAAACCGAAACAAAGATCATTACACCAATAAAGAGGGCAAAACCGGCGGGTACAAGAATCGTAGCCCAAATAAAACCCTTACTTTTAACCCGCGTAAGATACTCTCGTTTGAGTACCAAAAAAGTTTGTCTCCAGTTCATGCTTTTAATTCTTCAAGTTGCTGCTTTTTGATATTGTCTTCGCCCACCACCGATATAAAAATTTCGTTCAGAGAAGGTTCAACCAACTGAAAACGATGAATCTCATTTTTTTCCATCGCCTTTTTCAGTATTTCTTGTGAATTCAGTCCGTTTAAAATCCGGATTTCGGCAAAATTGGTGGAGCGATTGTTTACCCTTACATCGGCAAGCGTGTCGATAAAGGAGCCATCTCCCTCAAACTCAATGAGAACGGTATTTTTTCCAAAATCCTTCTTGATGTTGCGCAGAGAGCCTGTCAGAACCACTTTACCGTTGTTAAACAGGCAGATATCATCACACATTTGTTCCACTTGTTCCATGCGGTGTGTGGAAAAGAGGATCGTTTTACCCATATCCTTCAGTTCGATGATAATTTCCTTAAGCAGTTCGCTGTTAATCGGGTCGAGTCCGCTAAATGGCTCATCAAAGATATAGATCTCTGGATCGTGAACGATAGTAGAAATGAACTGAATCTTTTGGCTCATCCCTTTCGAGAGTTCGCCTACTACTTTTGAGTGCCAGTCGTAGGCACCGAATCGTTCAAGCCAGTATTTGATCTTTTCACGTGCACTGCCCGCCGTCATTCCCTTGAGCTGTGCCAGGTACATCAGCTGTTCACCCACCTTCATTTTTTTATAAAGGCCTCGCTCTTCAGGCATGTAGCCAATTAATTTCTGTGTTTTCTGTCCAACTGGAATCCCGTTAACCAGCAACGTGCCTGAATCGGGAAGGGTGATGTAGTTCACCATCCGGATGGTCGTGGTTTTACCCGCACCATTTGGGCCGAGCAGTCCAAAAATCCGACCCTTCTCCACTTCGAACGATACATCCTGAACGGCTTTTGTGTCACCGAACGACTTGCTGACGTGATCTACTTCAATTGGTTTCATCTGGCTGGTAATTCTATTCTATTGTTTTGCATCAAGTTTAGTCTATACTGGCGCTTAAGTTGCACAGTATAATCAATCCATAACTTAATTCAAGCATCGGCTTTAATTTTAATACCGTGCGTATCTTTCAATCATGTTTGAAATATAGGGTTGTATGATTGCGGTTAAACAGCACTTTTCATTTCTTAATATAAACACAGAGACGGGATACGATCAAAAAACGCAAAAAGTTACACTAACACTGAATGAATATCATACACATCACAGCCGAGTGCTACCCGGCTGCAAAAGCGGGCGGACTTGGTGATGTAGCCGGGGCATTGCCAAAATATTTAAATCAGTTGGGGCATAATGCTTCGGTTGTTCTTCCATTTTATCAGACCGATTGGCTAAAAAAGACTCAGACTGAAACGGTGTTCGAGGGGCAGGCACCGTTTGCGGGTGGTTTTTTCCCTTACAGCGTGCATAAAGTGATAAAACCGTACCTTGGATTCGACTTTTATCTGGTGAATATTCCAGGCAGATTTGATCGTCCGGGCATATATATCGATCCCTGGTCTGGACACCCTTATTGGGATGAGAAAGAGCGGTTTTTCAGCTTTCAGATCGCGGCGCTCGAATGGCTGGCTCAACGAAATGAAATGCCGGATGTGATTCACTGCCACGATCATCACACGGCACTTGTTCCATTTATGATGTCGCACTGTTTCAGGTTCGATATTTTCAAAGAAACACCGTCTATCTTAACGATTCATAATGGTGAATACCAGGGGCGGTACGACATGGGCAGCTATGCCATTCTGCCTGCCTTCAATTTTGAAATGCTTGGCCTGCTTGATTGGGATGGTGCACTTAACTCACTTGCGTCCGGGATTAAGTGTGCATGGAAGGTAACCACGGTATCGCAAGGCTACATGCAGGAACTGCTGGATTACTGCCACGGAATTGAGCATTTACTGAGAAGCGAGGAACAAAAGACTGCCGGTATTCTTAATGGAATTGACTCCGAGGTATGGGATCCTGGAACAGACAATTACCTTGAAAAAAACTACACGGTTAGAAATTACAAGAAGGGCAAGGCAGCCAATAAGTCCTATCTATGCGAACATTTCGACCTCGATCAGGATAAACCACTCTTTTCATTTATAGGCAGACTGGTCAGGGAAAAAGGTGCCGATCTGATCCCCCCGCTTATCGAAAAGTGCAGGACCGATGGCATAGACGCTAACTTTTTTGTGCTTGGCACCGGCGAACCTGCACTGCACGAAATTTTTTCCACACTGCAGAGCAGCTATGTAGGATATTTTGATACGCGGCTGGAGTACAACGAGCAGCTTGCTCACAGGCTATACGCAGGGAGTGATTTTTTGCTCATGCCTTCAAGAGTTGAGCCTTGCGGCCTAAACCAGCTTTACTCCATGAGATACGGTACCATCCCGTTGGTACGGAAAACCGGCGGTCTTGCAGATACCGTGATCGATATTTCGGAAGACGACGGTTATGGTCTCGTGTTTGAAGATTTTGATCTTGATCAAGCTGCCGAAGCTGTGCGCAGGGGAGTGGAATTATTTCATGAAAAACAGTTTTTTAATAAAATAAGGCGCAGTATAATGGGCTTAGACAACTCTTGGCAAAGCGCGGCTAAAAACTATGTGGATCTCTATCAATCATTGAAATAGAAATACAGAGAAAAAGACAATGAAAGAAAAAACTATTGCGATTATCCTAGGAGGGGGCAGGGGAACAAGGCTGCACCCGCTAACACGTCATAGAAGCAAACCTGCGGTACCTATTGCGGGTAAGTACAGACTGGTAGACATACCGATTTCAAACTGTCTGAACTCGGGAATCAGAAAAATATTCGTTCTTACTCAATTCAATTCAGCTTCTCTGAACCGTCATATTAAGAACACATATAACTTTGACAACTTTTCCCATGGATTTGTTGACATTCTTGCTGCCGAACAGACGCCTAAAAGCAGTAACTGGTACCAGGGCACGGCCGACGCTGTAAGACAGTCGATTCACCATATGGCTAATCACGAATATGATTACGTACTCGTTCTGTCGGGAGACCAGCTTTACCAGATGGATTATGAAGCTTTGATCGAGAATCATAAAAAAGCGAAGGCCAAATTAACTGTCGCAACCATTCCGGTAGATGCCAAGGATGCACCGGGTTTTGGGATCATGAAAACCAACGATAAAGGGGAAATCGAATCTTTTATTGAAAAACCTGCGACTGAAGAACTGTCGAAGTGGGAATCGGGAACTTCTGATAAAATGAAGGCGCAAGGCCGGGTATATCTGGCTTCCATGGGTATTTATGTGTTTAACAAAAAAGAGATGCTGAAGCTGTTTGAAGAAAACCCTGACGCAACCGATTTTGGCAAGGAGATTATACCTAAAGCTATTGGAAGTGGAGCCAAAGTAATTAGTTACCCGTTTAGCGGATACTGGACCGATATCGGAACCATTGCATCATTTTTTGATGCTAATATCGAACTAACCGAAACCGTGCCCGATTTTAATCTGTACGACAATGAGCGCCAGATTTTTACCCGTGCCCGTTTACTTCCGGCTTCAAAACTGACCGGCACCTCTTTGCATTATGTGCTGATTGCGGAGGGGTGTATTATAGAAGCGAGCAGAATTGAACGTTCCGTAGTTGGTATCCGATCGCGAATCGGCAAGGGAACCACGATCGAGCACTCGATTGTGATGGGTAACGATCATTTTGCCACGGAAGAAGAACTTACAAGCCAAAGCAATGACAAGCCCCTGATGGGTATCGGCCAGCGCTGTTTCATCAGCCGTGCTATCGTCGACAGAAATGTTCGAATTGGCAATGATGTCAGAATTGTTGGCGGTTCGCACCTGGAGGATGGAAAGTACGACAAGCACTACGTAGTAGACGGAATTGTAATAATACCGAAAGGTGAAGTGGTTCCGGATGGGTACAGTATTTAAATTCTCTCAGTGTCTCAATGTTGGGTTTGGATAAAGTAGCCTTTGTGTGATTGAAGCGGCATGCATTATAAATCATCCCAGCGATTGAAACAGCCCATGATATGGGTACTTTTAGCCGGCGTAGCTGCATTGTTTTGGTACGCTTTTTATGTGCAAATCATTTCGGGTGAACCTTTTGGGACGAGGCCGGCCCCGGACGCATTATTGGTAATCATCTGGTTTTTTACGGGGATAGCTTTGCCGTATGCAGCGTACAAGTCTGAACTTGTGCTGGAGATAGACCATACCCGTTTTGCATACAGGTTTATTCCGTTTCATATTAACAGGCAAGAATACCCAATTTCGGCAATCACAAACATCGAAAAAGTAAAGATCAGGCCGGTTCTGAATTTTGGTGGTTACGGTATCAGGTATAGCTTCAAAGGTAAAGGATACATACAGGGCGGAAGTAAGGGGATCAAGGTTAGCTTCAGATCAGGAAGGCCGGTATTCTTTTCTACGAATCATCCGGATGAATTTGTTGAAGCATTTAAAAGAATTAAAAAGGAACGGTTCTGAGACCTTATCCATCATCGATCCGGAAATTCGTGTATTATACAGACCCTGATCATTTTTAAAATTCGAAATAAACCTCACTCCCGAAATCTCTTATGAAAGTATCCGCAAAATTTTTGTTTGTTTTTCTTTTGGTCACAGCAGGCTGCAATGCCGGTAATAATGAAGTCCAAAACAGTGCAAATGCATCTTCCGAAAGTAATGCGGGGCTTTCTGCCGAACAGCTTGTATTCTGGGAAAACATTCAGGCTCACTGCGGAAATGCCTATGAAGGCAAGGTGGGTGATGCAACCCCGTTTTACGGCAGTATCAAGGAGGCAGACCGCATTCGCATCCATGTGCGGAACTGTACCGACACTCTCACTCACATCTCCCTGCATGTAGATGACAATCATTCGAGAAACTTGATGCTTACAAAAGCTGACGGAACGCTCCGTTTAAAACACGATCACCGATACCCCGATGGTACAGAAGAGGAGATCACACAATATGGCGGCGACGCGCCCAAACCCGGCCTTGAAACGCGCCAGATATTCTGGGCCGATGAACACACCGAAAGCATTCTGCCCGATCGCTACGATAATTTCTGGTTCCTGGATTTGATGGATGAAGAAACCCTTGCTTATGGCGTGCATTGGCCCGAACACGGGCATTCAATACGGATTGAGTTGGACATAACCACTCCCATATCAGCGCCGCCAGCCCCCTGGGGTTATGAAGATTGATCACAATAAAAAAGGCCATCCGGTTTTTACCAGGACGGCCTTCCATTTCCGAAAATGATAATCTCTGAATAAGGATCAGAGTATTCCTTTCAGTGTAACACCGATTTCAGCCGGACTTTCCGCTACGGTAACACCCGCAGCGCGAAGTGCTTTCTTCTTGTCGTCTGCAGTTCCCTGTCCGCCAGAGATAATGGCACCGGCGTGGCCCATTCTTCGGCCCGGAGGCGCTGTGCTGCCCGCAATAAAGGCTACAACGGGCTTGCTCACATTCTCTTTAATGTATGCGGCAGCCTCTTCCTCAGCCGATCCGCCGATCTCACCGATCAGTACAATGGCTTCGGTGCCAGGATCTTCATTGAACAACTTCACAGCATCGGTATGCGTGGTACCGATCACTGGGTCACCGCCGATTCCGATTGCGGTGCTTTGGCCCAAGCCGATTTTGGTGAGCTGATCAACCGCTTCGTAGGTCAGCGTTCCCGATCGGGAAATCAGGCCAATATTTCCGGGTTTGAAAATCATCGCCGGCATAATACCTACCTTGGCTTCTCCGGGAGTTATAACTCCGGGACAATTTGGGCCAATCAGAGTGGCTCCGTGATTATTGCACACCTGCTTGGCTTTCACCATATCCTGAACGGGAATACCCTCGGTTATACAAATAATTACTTTAATGCCTGCAAGCGCAGCCTCAATAATGGCATCGGCTGCAAATGCCGGCGGCACAAAGATGATAGACGTGTTGGCTCCTTCTTTATCAACGGAATCCGCCACGGTATTGAAAACAGGTAAATCGAGGTGAGTCTGTCCTCCTTTTCCGGGAGTAACCCCTCCTATAACTTTTGTTCCGTATTCAATCATTTGTCCGGAGTGAAACGTGCCTTCACTGCCGGTGAAACCCTGCACAACCAGCCGGGTATCCTTACCAACTAATACACTCATGTAATCAGGTTAATTAGATTCAATTTTTATTGAAAGATTAGGCTCAGAATATACCATCATTGGTTCCAAGCCACAAGCTTAATGGTTGGGGGATTGGGGTTTGTCGTTTAAAGTTTTTGGTTTAAAGTTTGTGGCTTAGGATTGACCTGACAGCGTTCCCGATCCCGAGACAGCGGGTCGGGATCCTGTCAGAGTCGAATCCGGTTTGTTTGAACAGGGAACAAGGAATAAGGAACAAGGAACAAGGAAGAGGGAAGAGGGAAGAGGGAAGAGGGAGCAGGGAGCTCCGAGGGGTCGGGACTGCGAACAGCACGCAGCAGGTTCAGGGATCAGGGTTCCAACCTGCCAGAGTGCCGTGCTTTTCGGCTCCTGGCAGAGTTGGGTACAGTTCAGGTTCAAGGTTCAAGAAAAATCTGGTTCTGAATTTGCCTATTGTCAACTGCCAATTGCCTACTTTTTGCCTTTTCACTTTTGCCTATTGCCTTTCGACTCCTGTAAGCGTGGAACATGGAGGCAGGGAGCTCCGAAGTTTCGGGATTGTGCAAAAGCGCGCAGCAGGTTCAGGGAAAAATCTGGTTCATGAGTTGCCTGCTGCATACTGCCAAATGTCTACTTAGCTACTGTCAACCGACAACTTCTGGATTTAGAACATTAGGATCTAGAACTTTTGATTTCAGCCCACATTTCCCCTCCTCACCTCACCCTCTTCCTTGTACCCCGTTATTCATTTCGGTATTATTTCAGCGTATGATCAGCGACGACAAAAAAGAGGAAATCCGGCAGACGGCCGACATTGTAGAAGTGGTGGGCGACTATGTGAAGCTCAAAAAATCGGGCAGCGGATTTATCGGTTTATGCCCGTTTCACAACGAAAAAACACCCTCTTTTCACGTCACCCCATCCATGGGAATCTACAAATGCTTTGGCTGCGGCGAGAGCGGAGATGTGTTCAGTTTTGTGATGGCGATGGAGGGCATCAGTTTTCCCGAATCGCTGCGCTCGCTGGCCGACCGTTACGGGATCGATATCCCCGATGAGCATGTGGAAGGTGAGGATGAACGCACCAAACTGCGTGAGGGTGTTTATCACGTGCTAAAGTTTGCAGGGCTCTTTTTCTACCGGCAGCTTATAGAGTCGGAGGATGCCGGCAAAGCCAGAGAGTATCTCAAAAAGCGAGGGTATGAGCGAAATGCAATTAAGGCGTTTGGCCTGGGCTATGCGCCGTCGAATTCACTGCTACTGAAAGCCGCAACCAAAGAGGGTATCCCCGAAGAATACCTGCTGCACGCCGACCTGGTGAAGCCGAGCAACAGGGGCGATGGATACTATGACACCTTCCGCGACCGTCTCATGTTTCCGATTTTTAATCCCTCGGGCAAGGTGATCGCGTTTGCCGGGCGAATCCTTGATGAAGGTAAAAAAACCGCGAAGTACATCAACTCGGCACAGACGCCCGTCTACAATAAAAGCGAGGTAGTGTACGGCGTGAACTTCGCCAAGAATGAAATCCGCAAGGAGGGAGAGGTAATCCTGGTTGAGGGCTACACGGATGTGATTACCATGAACCGCCACGGCATCAAAAATGTGGTGGCATCGAGTGGAACGTCGCTCACTGCCGGGCAGATAAAAATCCTGCAGCGATACGGCAACCGTATTGTGATGATTTACGACGCCGACAGTGCCGGTCAGACGGCCATGGAGCGCGGGATGAACATCGCCCTTGAGCAGGGAATGGAAGTGTTCCTGATGGAGCTGCCCGATGGTGAGGACCCCGATTCGTTTGTGAAGCAGTTTGGAAAAGAATCATTCATGGAGTACAAACGGAAAAAGGCTGAGGATTTTGTGACCTTCACCATCCTGAAAGCCGAGAAAGAAGGCCGGATGGATCGTCCCGGCGACCGGTCTTCCACCATCCGCCAGATTCTTGAAAGCATTGCACTAATCCCTGAAGAACTGGAGCGCCAGGTATTTGTACAGCACCTTCACCAGCAGACTCAGAAATACCGCAAGGGCAGCGACCGTGAGCTCTTTCAACAGCTGGATAAAATTATCGTCGAGAAGAAGGAGAAAGAACGGTATCGCAAAACCCGGACAATGTCACAACCGTCTTCGGTCCGTGATGATGATGCTCCATTTCCCTCCGAAGAGCGGGGTCCGGTTGAGGTGGCAGGAGATGAACCGGGAATAAGACAGCGTCCCGTTTCAACCAAGCGCCCCCATTACGAGATGGAGGTGATCCGTCTCATGTTGCAGTACGGCGAGAACATGGTGAAATTTATCGGCCATAATGTGGCTGAAGATCATTTTGAAGATGAGGAGCTGCGAAATTTCTATGCCGACATTATTCAGCGGCATCTCGATCGGGAGGAGATATCGGTGGAGCACTACACAGGCCGGGAACAGCCGTACCCCACTTTGTTGGGCGACATCCTTTTGGAGCGCTACACCGTAAGTGACAAGCACAAAGAGAAAACCGGGAATGAGTTCAAGCGGGACAAAAACCTGTACAAGACAGCAAAATCATCGATTAAACCACTGCAGCTTTATTATTATGAGCGCAAACGGAGGGAGCTCTCACAGGATATCAAGTCAGCCGATGGAGATAGGAAAACGAAGCTGATGAAGACATTGACCAAGCTTCAGAAAGAGATCACCCGTATCCACAAAACCCCGGCCGACGAGCTCTTCGATGATCCCGATTTTTTGAAGAAAGATCCAGAGATGCAGAGCGCAAAGTTTGATTACAAAATGAAAAGTGACAGATGAGATGTTCTCGCGGAGTGCCGCAGATGTTCCGCAAAGTTTCGCAGATTTTTCTGCGGAACTCCGCGATTCATCCGCGTAAATCTGCGAGAAAAAATGATTCGCTTTTAAGTTATTACGATCAGTCACTAACAAAATTCAATTTGAAAACTACATGGAAAAAGATCTGAAAATCGCCCTCAAGGCCGCCCGCGCCGGAGTGGCTAAGATCAAAGAGTACGATAATAAATCTCTGAACACCCGCGAAAAGGGGCATCACGATTTGATTACCGATGCCGACCTGGCCACGGAAAAAGTGATTCTGGACATCCTGAAAGAGCACTTCCCGGAAGATGAGATTTTGGCCGAAGAAACGGCCGATAAGGATTCACTCACAGAAAAGCGCACCTGGATCGTGGATCCGATTGACGGCACCACCAACTTTGCCCACAACTTTCCAGTTTACTGCGTTTCGGTTGCGCTGTGGGAAAATCGGCAACCAAAAGTGGCCGTTGTGATTGAGGTAAACCGTAATGAGGAGTTCACAGCCGTGACAGGCCAGGGGGCATTTCTGAATGGGAAAAAGATTTCCGTTTCGGATACATCAAACCCCAGGGACGGCTTTGTTGGCACGGGATTTCCTTATAACGATCTCTCACTGGTTGATCCCTACCTGAAGCTGTTCCGGAAGCTGATGGAGGAACTGCAGGGGATCCGCCGTCCCGGAGCCGCAACGTTTGATTTATGCTGTGTTGCCTGCGGCCGTTTCGACGGGTTCTTTGAGTATTCGCTCCACGCCTGGGATGTGGCGGCAGCAGCCCTGATCATCCGGGAAGCGGGAGGGGTGGTAACCGACTGGAAAGGAGAGGAGGGATGGCTGTTCGGTCAGCGCATGGTTGCCGGTAATCCGGACATGCATGCCCACTTGCTCAAAAGGGTGAAGGAGTATATTCCTGAGGAATTGAGAGAGAATGTGGGGTGAATCCCTCATGTGAATACTTATTCTCTGACATCAGTGATATTCATTTGCGAACTAATTACAATTGATTCCTCTCTAATTTGTTCAGGATTTTCCCGGCCTTGAATTCCCGGTTTGCGAAGTGAAGCGGTGCTTTACGAATCCTAAGCCACGCATGGTATGAGCCAACCAAGATATCGCAATCATTAAGGCGGGGCCTTGGATTCGTACCGCGCAGCTGAAGCGAACTGCTTCGGGAATTCACCGCCTTGATCTTTTGATTACTTTTGCATCAAGGCAAAAGTAATAATGAAAGTTGTAGTTCAGCTCAGTGATTTATGAGGGCTAAAAGTTCATAGTAGATTTTACTCTCTGGTAATTACATTTCCGTTGTTTCTGAATGGAAATATAGAGCGTTGAAAAAAGAAAAATTTACGGTATCCATCGTGCTATGACACTATTTTCTGAAGAATGGCTCGTACAGGCAAAGAGATGATTCCGTGAACTCCATGCAGCGCTATAGGTGGAAGCTGCCAGAAATTTAGCCGGGTTTTCAGATTTCGGGTTAAGATCAGCCAGGTACCCGGGAGTGGGTGCAGAAAAGCCTAACGGTCCCGTTTCATAAACAATATAAGCCAGGTGGCTGCCGTCTGGCGAGAGATAATAGCTTTGCTCCCATTGGTTTGAGTCCAGGTTCCACATGGAGATCCGCTTGCTTAGCAGGCCCCTGGGCCGGTGCGTTGCCAGAAGCATGCCATCGGATGAATATACCCGGATTCGTTTTTCGGATCTCTGCTCAACCCGGATGTTGGGCTTTACGGGAGAAACAGTTTCGCTGCAGTTGGATTGATCGGTTCGCTCAATGGTAAGAGGTGACCTGTTCAGGTCCATCATATAGTAATATCGCTCTGCACGTTGTGAAGGAACCGACATTGCAGCTTCTGGTTGTGTCTGTCCGTTTTCATTTTCCGGGTTGGCCCTGGTCCTTTCACCGGGAAAGATGACCCGTGTAAAGTACACCCGGCTGTTATCGGGGCTGAAGCAGCCCATCCCGTCAGGCCCAAGCCCATCCCGCAGCATCTCAACCACTTCGGGATCAGGTTTGGCAACCTCCGTTTCACCGGTGTCAAGATTTACAAACCAGGCCTGACGCTGACGTAGGCTGCGCCGCTCTTCATCTGGCTGGTAGTCGGAGTAGTCGCCGATGTACTGCAGCCATCGGCCATCTCCAGAAATATTGAAGCTGCACCATGGTCCATCAGGTACGGCAATGATTTCCCCGCCCGACTTTTCAGGGTTTGAAATGAGGGCACAGCCGGTAAACAAGATCAGATAGATAGCTGCAGCAGTCAGCATTTTTAATGAAATAGGCATGGATCAACTGTTAATCAATGATATTATGATCTTAGAGGAGTATAATCAGCATTTCGTCTGACACTTAAAAACCTGAATTAAATAGTTCTGTGTTGAATTGCTTGTCAAGAGATCCGGACAATTCGATTTGCAGAGATAAGATTTAAATAAACATTAAAAAAAGGAGCACCCGGTTCCCCGGTGTGCCCCTGAGTTGAACAAGTGAAGGGATCGTATCACTTGCAGGTGGTAGTTGTAATCCAACCTATATGGAATCAAACGATTACAAGTACGGGATTTTCCGGCTTTCGGATGTATCAAAACCGTAACGATTTTCTAATATCAGCCGGACATCCGGAAACAAAAAAAGGCACCCCGGTTTCCCGAAGGTGCCTTATTGTTATGGGGTATGTTTTTCTCAGGCTTCCGTTTTTGGGAAAAGCCCTTTGTTGATGATAAAGATGTAAGGAATCACATATACCCAATGGCGCACAAGTGAACCGATGGTCATATCGATACCGGCATTCAGGCCCATTACTCCGGCTCCAACAAGCGGGAACATAAAGAACCAGACCAGTGCCACGGTTTGAGCCGTGATGAAGATAAAGGGTCTGATCCAGGCCGGGCCCCATAGTGACGGGGCTATGCCCGCGTAGAGTATAGCCAGCAGCGCACCGTTGCTAAAGTGGCCGAAGACTCCGTATGCAAGGCCAAGGCCGGTTTGTTCACCTAACAGACCGGGAATATCCCACCAGCCCATGCCCATTACAAGTCCGAACAGGTCGAACAGAATGGTTCCTAACAATCCTGCGAGAATCGCGTTTTTCCAGTTAATTGTATGCATATCGTGATCCTCCTTTAGCTTGCGGTTTCTGCGAATTCCGGGGCTTCGGGGAAGTCGACCGGGATATCGGTTACATTGTGAAGTAAATTGGTGGTTGTTTTATCACCGATATTCAGGATTACATCCACCAGGTTTTCTTTGGTGTATCCGGTGTTGAAAAAATTGGCCAAAACCTCATCACTGATCTTTCCGCGATTTTCGGTAATGCTTTTTGCCAGTTTGGCAAGTGCATCCAGTTTTTCGCTGAAAGGTGAACGGCCTTGTCGTAGCTCAACAGTTTGCTCTTCGGTAAAGCCGTTCATTTTGCCGATCGCAGTGTGTGCGGCCAGGCAGTATGAGCAGCCATTTACCTGACTGGTTACAAGGTTAATTACTTCTTTCTCCTTGTTGTTAAGGGATGTTTTGCCATTGGCAAAAGTAAGATATCGCGCCGGGGCATGTTCCGAATAGGCATAGGTTGCATAGATATTGGGAACAAATCCGACTTTGGATTTCAGATCATCGAAGATCTGCTGATTTTGTTCGGATACGTCGTCGCGTGTTGGTACATCAAATGGTCTCATGGTTTCCTCCGATTGAGGGTTATTGTTTAATCTGTACCCAACATCGGAAGTACAGCCGGGGCTTACCATGGCAGTTGTACACGGGGAGTTGTCAATTTTGCCCGGATGATGAAAAGTTTTTGCTCTCTTTGAAATCCGTGGTTGTCATTCCAACAACGTTTTTGAACAGCTTGCTGAATTGGGCGGGATCCGAATAGCCAAGTTCGTAGCCAACTTCCTTGGCCGTTTTATCCGTATAAAAGAGCAGACGCTTGGCTTCCATAATCACCCTGTTATGGATTACCTGGAGGGGCGACTCTTCGGAGTATTTACCGAATACATTAGTTATCGTCTTGGGTGATTTGTAGATCAGCTCCGCATACTCTTTCACCGTCTTTTTCGTCTTAAAATGTTCTTCAACCAGTACATTAAATGATCGTATCAGATCGATATCACTCTGTTTTTCATTACTTTTGAGAATCTGTTTTTTTGCCAGGCGGGTGCACCTTATGATCAGCCTTTTCAACAGAATCCGAAGCATCTCCTCCTGGTTCGAGTCGGATACCGAGAATTCTTCATCTAGTACGGAGAAAAGAGTTCGAAGCCGCAGCGTTTCTTCATCGTCCAGTTTCAGAACCGGTGAACTGTTTGAACCGAAGAAGAGAAGTCCGTTACACGAAACCTCACTGTCGTAGGTATGAACACAGTAAAATTCCCGGTTAAAGAACAGGCTTTTCAACCCTTTTGCCGAATTGTCAATATGGACTTTGTGGAGATAGGTGGTACATAGCAGGTGCCCCGGTTTCAGCTCCATCTTACGTTCATCAATATGTACGTAAAGCGGGTTTTCTCCGTCGTTCCAAAGAAACATCATATACCTGCCGTTATTTACATACCGGGCGGGAAATCCCCCGGCAATTGCAAAACGGGCATCTATATCGGGATTTTTAAATTCTTTCAATCTATTCCTATTCAACCATTTCCGTATCAGGATAAAACACCAGCCATGCAAAGGCAAAGTAGTCGCCATATACCATTGTTTCAAGCTGTTCGCCCTGTAAAGGTCCCTGAACTGCACGGCCTGAGATATTCCATACAGACCCCGTTATTTTGTCTCTGATTTCACCGTTCCTGTATTCGAATTCGAGCAGTTCACCGTTTAGTATGGGTGAAAACACGCCTGTGGCCCCATCATCACGCGAACGATGGATGGTGCGGTTATCAAGAGCAGAAGCCATTCCGTCGATATGGAATATCACAATGCGTTCGCCGCCCACACTATCGTGCAGTACTCGTTCTTTTCGCGTAATACTGTATGTATATCCTTTTACGGCCTTCTCGGTTCGCACGCCAACCACCTTTTCCATGGGACTTATTTTATCCGACACCTCTTCCCGGAGCAAAAAAGGAGAGTTATTGATGTCATCATACCCCGCATAGGGATTTTCACCGTAGTTTCTTCGGTGTCCCGTTTCTCTCGATAGTACCGGCGCATCAGGATACGCTTCCCTGAACTGTTCAAAAGAGATGAGCTGGCTCGGTACAATAGTCAAAAAATCGCCGGTGTAATCGCCCACAAGTGCTTCACCCGAAAACTGCTGCCAGAGACTCTCGGTGGTTCGGTCGTACATAATCATGTCCGATTTTCGAAGCAGGCCCGATACCCCGAATTCGAGCACTTCGCCGTCGTGACGACGATCAAAAACGATGGCCGAGTAACAGAGCGGACAGAAGGTAACGGAAACGGGAACACCACCCACTTCATCATTGGCAATTTCATGCCACATCAATATCTGGATAGGATAGGCACGGGCCTCTCCGTTTATTTCGAGGGAAATAACGGGTTCCCGGCCTCGCAGCCAATCGGAGGCTTCCTCCTGGCTTACGAACATTGGATTGTCGATCGAAGGAATCCCGTCTTTACCAGGGCCACCATCGATCAGTTCATTCAGTTCGATACTCCGCTTTTCAAGATTGGTATCAAATCCCGGCAGGCGTTGTGCATCAGCATTGCATGCGGTGAAAAGGAATGTGAGTGAGAATAGAAAAACTGTAATAGACTTAAATTTTAAAGACATGGTAAATGATTTTTTAGTTTTTGTTTAAGAAAACAAATTACAGGTGTGTGTCCATAACGATTGTGTAACAAGTTGATACAGATTTCATGAATCATGGCGGAAATGGTTATCATACCGCTGTAACAGGCAACCGATAATCAAACCCGAACGAATGGCATTTATCAAAACCATTGATCCGGCACAGGCAGAAGGGCCGTTAAAAGAGATTTACGACAACCTCGTTGAAACAAGAGGCAAAATCGCCGAGGTACACAAAATCCAGAGCCTTAATCCGGAGGCATTGGTTGCGCATATGGAGCTGTATATGGCCATCATGTACGGCAAGTCGCACCTGAAGCGATATCAGCGCGAGATGCTGGGTGTTGTTACTTCGGTGGCTAACCGTTGCGCCTACTGCATTAATCACCACGAACAGGCGCTGCTGGCATATTGGAAAGATCAGTCGAAAACCCGGCAGCTTGTAAACGACCGATCGAAACTGGACCTCTCCGAAATCGACCGTTTACTCTGCAACCTGGCCGAACATCTTACCCACAACAAAAACCCCGATTACTCCGGGGAGATCGAAACCTTGCTAAAAGCGGGACTTGAAGACCGCGCCGTCCTGGATGCTGTTCAGGTAATCGCCTATTTCAACTTCGTGAACCGGATGGTGCTTGGTTTAGGCGTGGAGTTTAGCGAAGAGGAGATGAAGGGGTATAAGTATTGATAACAAAATGTGATAGTTTTGTGCTTATATCTGATGATCTATATCAGATATTATACCTGAAAAATTTCATGAGAAATATTCCATTCAAATTATTTTTAAAAACTCATGAAAACGATTTAGAATTTACTTTGATTAAAAAAAACGGGTGTCTTTTATGGAATTTGCCGAAATATATAACTGGTTCATGGGGTTGGGGGAGCCATACGGAGTTAACCCGGTCATTTTTGGCTCTATATATGTAGGTGCAATCCCGATTTTCTGGCTGGCAATAGGCTGGCTGGTTCAGAATATTAAAAAGAAACGCCCGGTTACAGGTCCGGTGTTGCTGGCATGTGCCTGTGCAATATCAGCCTATGTGTATCTGATTATTGCAGGTGAAAATGTACCGATGTGGGTTTACGGGCTCATTGTCGCAATTATCGTGTATGCCATCTATTCAACTTTAAAGAAAGTAAAACAGAAAAAGGAGGAGCTCATTAGTAATGAAGTATCAGTATGATATCATCGTGATTGGGGGAGGAGCAGCAGGTTTAACGGCTTCCGGTGTAGCGGTAAGTTTAGGGGCAAAAACAATGATGATCGAGAAAGCAAAGCTTGGCGGCGACTGTACCTGGTACGGCTGCGTGCCAAGTAAAGTGCTGCTTAACCTCGGGAAAAAAGCCGAACTATCGGGAAAATCGGTTAACTGGCAGGAGGTCAGGGAAAAGCTTGATACCATCCGGCAGGATATTTATGAAGAAGCTGACGACCCCGAAAAGTTCAGAGAAATGGGGATTGATGTAGAAGAAGGTGAAGCGATATTTCTGGATAAAAACACTCTCCAGTTAAAAAATGGGTCCGGAATCCTCCGTGAAGTGACATCAAAATATTTTGTGATTGCAACGGGGGCCAAAGCGTTTGTTCCGCCTATACCCGGTATAGATAAAACACCCCACCTCACAAACCACAACCTGTTCGAAATGGACGAGCTTCCCAAAAGTATGATTATTGTGGGAGGCGGCCCGATTGGCACGGAAATGGCACAGGCTTTTCAAAACCTGGGCACCGAAATTACGGTAGTGGATATGCTTGATACCATCCTCGCTAACGACCATCCTGAACTGACTCCCATCCTGAAAGAGCACCTTGAGTTGCAAGGAGTGAAGTATGAGCTGGGTGCCGGTGTACATTCGGTCAGCGGCGATGAAAAATCAGTGGAAGTTACCATTGAACGCGATGGCGAAACAAAAGTAATAAAGGCTGAAAAACTGCTGATGGCTACCGGGCGCCGCGCCAATTTTGAACCGCTGAATCTTGACGCAGCCGGGGTAAAAACTGACAAACTTGGTGTTACGATAAATGATAAATGCCGCACCAACATCCGAAATATTTACGCGATTGGCGATGTAACCGGGCGCTACCAGTTTACCCACATGTCCGAGCATATGGCCAAGATTGCAGTCAGCAATGCTTTACTGAAAGTTCCCATGAAGATTGATGATAAGCATGTGCCCTGGGTAACCTACACAGAACCGGAAGTGGCGCATGTGGGTGCCACACAGAAACAGCTTGATGAAGATGGGACAAAGTACGAAACCTACAAATTTCCCTATAAAATGATAGACCGTGCCATTACCGATGAAAAAACGGAAGGCTGGATCTATGTGTATGCAAAAAAATTCAACGGTAAGATTTTAGGAGCGGATGTGCTTGGAACCCATGCCGGTGAACTTATAAGCCAGTACGCATTGGCAATGAAAAACGGCATCACGCTCAAGAACATGGCGGATACAATCTACCCATATCCCAGCTACGGACTGGGAGCAAGGCGCGCTGCCGATCAGTGGTACGTAAAAAGCCAAAGTGTTGGAGTGGTGAAATGGATCAAACGGATATTTGGATACCGCGGTCCGCTGCCCGATCTCAGTGAACCAGATAAAATTGTTTAAAGGACATGCTTATTTGAAAAGAGTCTGAACTTGTTGAAGTAACAATTGAGTTGTTATCAGAAAATATTCGGCAGACAGAAGCACACAAGCCCGATATTGATATTCCCGGCGATGCCCCTATGGAATAACCATTGGGCATCATGGCATTCCATCGTTCAAAATTACCCGTTATTGTGGGTTTTTTAGAACTGCAGCATTTTACTGCATCTGCGTATCAGGAAGGTCTTGTTATTTATTGCTATCTGCATTTAACACATCCGGCAGTTTATCCTTCCAGATGGTGAACAGAATCGAGAGCAAAACGGTGGCCGCACGGGCAATATTTGCATTCACATCTCCCAGTGCATTGGCTCCGGCATCAAAAATTTCCCACCAAAAGTTCATCAGTACGTGAAAAGCGATCGGCACCCAGAGGTTTTTCCATTTCATCAGCAACCAGCTGAACCAGATACCGCCCACCCCGGTAATAGCGATGATACCGATCCGTTCCAGAATTTCCTGAGACTGCCAAATATGCATCAGGCCGAATATGGCTGCCGGCAGCAATGCAGACGTCCAGAACCCCAGACGGGCGTACCTGTAGAGCATCCAAAACGCAAACCCGCGGAACAGGACCTCTTCAGTAACCGGAGACAGAATTGTGAAAAAGAGAACCCGCGTGGCATCGGAATCGGGTATAAACGAACTGCTGATTCCGAATGAAAGCGACATGGGCAGTGTGGCCACAAACGCCAGCAAAAAAGCTGTGTGAACCGGTTTGATTATTGCCATCTCCTTAAGAGCACCTATAAACCAGGTTTTATATAGTATCATCACAGCGATGATACAGCCTGCGGTTTCCACAATCATTCGGGCTCCCCATCGGGGATAGCCGGCAATTTCGGGAAAGAAAACGCGAACCAGATCAACGGCATGGTAATTCAGGAGATAAAAAATAGCCATCACAAGAAGTGCCGAAAAGAATCGATTCTGTTTAATACGATTCAGGATTTTGCTATCAGACATCCGGGCTTTTGTTCATGATAAATTTCAACTGGCAAGATTTCCAATACGTAATACATCGAAAACATCACATCTCTTTTTCATCACGAAAATTTGCAAGAAGTGTTTCAATCACCAAAAAATTAAAGTATACAGGGCTTTGATTTGGAGTCAATTGTTTGATTAAACCTACATTGGAATCATTGTAAAAGCCTGTCAATTGTCTTTTTAATTTCACTAAAACTGCAATAGAAACGTCTGGTAATAAATCACATACCCGCCGGCAACAATCAGTAGCCACCCGGTGGCGCGCTCCATGTATGGCAGTATTTTTCTCAGCATCACCATCAGGTAGTCCCTGGCCAGTACCGACAGCAGGATGGCGCCGATCATCATGAGACTGATACCGGCAAAGTAAGCGGCAAAATAGCCGGCTCCCGTTAGAGCCGATGGTGCAGCCATTGCTTGCGTGGCTACAATGAGAAAGAGCGGAAAGAGGCATCCAAGCGCACCGATGGCGTATGCAATGCCGAATACAAACGCTTCCGCCACTTCCGATTTGGGGGATGCGTGGTTTACATTTAGTGTAAATGAAAAGCTTTTGCCTGCCGCCATCAGGATGCCGACCAGGATCAGAAATCCGCCCATGCCGATGGTAATCCACATCATATAATCCTTAAGAAGCTGGGCCGCCGTAACGATCACAGCTCCTGCAATGGCGTAAATCAAAAGGATTCCGGAGATGCTGAGAAGGGCAAGTTTCAGCCCTCGCATCAGCCGTTTTGAAAGGCCGGGCTTGTTGTCAGACGTCCGTGAAATGAACGCGACAATATACCCCGGCAGCAGTGCCACCGCACAGGGAGCCAGGAATGCCAGCACACCCTGTATAAAAGAAAACGTGTAAAACTCCATAGGATCAATTTAACTTGAGTTTTAGATGAGAATTGGGAAAACCTGGATGCGTCGGTACTTGTTTAGCGGCTCGAATCAAACAACCTGACAGCACCTATCCCGAGGCTTCGGGATCAGCGTTGTGAGTCAGAAGGTAATTTCCCTTCGACGCTGACAGGAGATACAGAAAAGCACTGTACCACGCTGTCAGGTCGATAAACACGTACCTCCTTGTCCCAGATCTCTTCGGGAAAATTTTGGGACTTTATCGTTGTCAAATTCAAGAATATTCCGAACACAAATTATTTAGTTTAGCAGGCCGGAAAAAAGATCTCTAAACTCATTGGCAGAAAGTGCCTGGCCCGGCTTTTTAAATGCAATGTTCCCGTCGCGGTCAATGCCCACGGTGGTGGCCTGGCCGCTTACGCCAAAATCGATCATGATATCGGGCTTGCCGGCAGTACTCGGGAACGTAAAGCCACGTTCTTCGGCAAGTTTACGGATCACATCCTCGGTATCGGTTGGATCGATGCTGATAGCCACCATGGTGAGCTTGTCTTCATATTCGGGATACACTTCCGACATGGCGGGCCAGTTACGGGCACATGTAGGGCACCAGGAGGCGGTAAAATAAACAACCACAGGTTTGCCATCGGCCAGCGACTGCTCCAAGCTGATGGTTTGTCCGTCTACGGTAGTAACTTCAAATGCTGGTGCTTTTGTTGATTCTGATGTTGTTTGTGTGCGTTCTTCGTCACCGTTTTGGGCGCAGGAGGCAAGTACTAAAAGTAACGTTACGATATAGGTTTTTATGGGCAGTGAGAATAGCTTCATGTTTAGTCTGGTATTTTAGTTTCTTATTGTTTGATTCCAAACTAAACAAACCGGATTTGTCAGGTATCCCGATTTTATAACGGAAGGTTAGCGTGTTTGTAAATGTTTCAAGGTGCAGGGAACAAGGTTCGGGGTACTGGGCTTAGAGTTTATCGATTAAGCGTCTCGACTCTTTTCGAGCTACGTAAAAAAAGAACGATAGAGTGTGGGTCGAGTTTTCTTGATTAATCCTTCAAAAACTTACATCAGGCCGGGAATTGCCTGTTTTGGTCCCCAACTCAATAACCGTTGGCCGGAATGGCTATGCGGAAGGTGGTTCCGCGGTCTAAGCCCGATTGTACCATCACCTCTGCTCCATGCAGGCGGAAGATTTTTTGTGCAATGGCAAGGCCGAGTCCGGCGCCCTGATTCTCGGATCGGCTCTTGTCGGCCTGGTAAAACCGGTCGAACACATGGGGGAGATCTTCTTCGGGTATTCCGCTGCCGGTATCGGCAATTTCAACCACTACATCCTTGCCGCTCTTCACGGACGATATGGTCACTTTGCCGCCTTCGGGTGTGTGCTGAATGGAGTTGTCGATCAGGTTGGTAAGGGCACGATTCATCAGACTGATATCAGCCTCTATCAATGCGTTGGGGCTTTTCGGAAATTTAGTTACAAGCTCAATTCCCTTCTTTTCACAAATGGGACGAAACTGCTGCGAGAGATCCTGTATTAGTTCGGCAACCGAAACATCCTCAATATTGGGCGTTACCTCTTCGGCGTCGAGCTTACTAAGTTCAAACAGGTCGTCAATCAGCCGGTTCAGTTTTTTCGTGTTGCTCAGAACGGTGCCAAAATATGAATTTAGCTCATCTTTTGAGATCGATTCACCTTTCATCTGAATCGTTTCGAGGTATCCCTGGATAGAGGCAATGGGACTTCGAAGATCATGCGATATATTTGCCACCAGTTCGCGCCGAAGCCGGTCTGTTTTCTGAATCTCCTTCATGTTATCGACCAGTGTATCTGCCATACGATTAAAACATGTGGATAGATCTGAAAGCTCATCATTTCCCTCAACGTCAATTCTTTCATTGAGCTGTCCGCGCTCAAATTCGGTAACTGTTTTCTTAATTTTTTTCAGCCGTTTGCTGAGGTTCGAAAATACAAAAAGGCCGGTGAGCAGGCTGATCAGCAGCACAACTCCAAGCAGCATCAGGGTGCCGCGTACAATATAGCTGTCGGTGATCATAGCCGTAGCTTCAGAGAACTGGTCGCCTTCAAGAACAACATAGATGTAGCATCCTTCGCTGTCCATTACCTGTACATTGGCCGCACTGAATGGTTTTCTGCGGTCGGGGTTTGCCGGGTCGCTGGCAAGGATTGGAAGGGGATCCCCTTTAATGAATTTGTCAAGTGGCTCGGTGTCAATAACGACTTTGTCGAGTGCCACCCGTTCCCTTCCGGCGGGCACGATACTTTTCACATATCCGCTGCTGCTCAGTAAATAAAAATCAAA
>SL_3KL_010_SEDDRAFT_10001130_pt1 | contig 23867 bp, 12 predicted proteins | sample SodLakKL_010_SED_2_FD_10381 | JGI IMG/M metagenome (IMG submission 10381) | reverse complement strand
CCCTAAAATCGTTCTTTATATAATTTTTAGTTTAGTAGTAATATTTGTTTGCATAATTATATTTTAATTGTTAAACTATAGTGGGAGTCGGTTTTTTCTTAACATTAAAAAATTAAAAAAGTAAATAATAAAAAGAATAAGGATTTAAACAAATTTTCTCTTGATTTATATCTAGTAGAATTAGCCGGAGAAATTAGTAATTTTGAGAAAACAGTATAATTATTGAATAAAAAGCATTTTAAAATAATAAATAATAGTTTAAAAAAGTATTTAAAATTTAATGTTAATTAAAAACCGACTCATTTTAAGTGTAGCTATACACTTAACCCTAAAATCGTTCTTTATATAATTTTTAGTTTAGTAGTAATATTTGTTTGCATAATTATATTTTAATTGTTAAACTATAGTGGGAGTCGGTTTTTTATTAACATTATTTATCTAAAAATCAAAAATATTCAATTATGATAAATACTGAATTAAAAAAATTGGTTATTAAAAATTTAAATTTTATAATATTTTTTTTCTTTATAGCCTTTTTGTCTTTGAATTCTTTAAATAGTAGTAATATTATTGATGATTCAAGCAATTCTATATTGTCAGAAGGTTCTTATTATAAAGGAAAAATTATTGTAAAGTTTGATCGTTCAATGGAGAAGGCTCTTGAATGTGATTTTTTCAAGCATCAAAATAATAATTACATAAAAACTGGAGTTGTTGAACTTGATAAGCTAAATAAAAAATACAAAGCAAATAAGTATAATAAAATAATAGCCTCTTTATATGATAAATCAGAAGCTTCTGTCAATAATAAAAATCTTCATAGAGAATATGGCCTGCATTTGTGGTACGAGATTAAAATAGATGATAATGTCTCTATTGAACAAGCAGTTTCTGAATACGAGAAACTGCGAGTAATAGAAATAGCAGAGCCTTCATTTAAAATACATCTAAATAAACCGGAAAAATCAAAAGTTTTTGATAATAATAAAAATGATAATAATTCAAAATGGAGTCCTAATGATCCTTTATATAATCAACAATGGCATCTTAATAATACAGGACAAACAATAGGTGCTAATCCCGGTATTGAAGGATGGGATATTAACGTTGAGGCTGCTTGGGAAATAGAAAAAGGAAATCCGGATGTAATTGTTGCTGTTATTGATGTCGGAATGCAATTTGATCATGCTGACCTGGAAGGGAATATGTGGGAATATATCGGTATGGATAGTCTTGAAACAACAAAACATTTTCATGGTACACATGTCGGAGGAATCATATCTGCAGTATCTAATAACGATCTTGGAGTAGCCGGAATAGCCGGAGGAAGTGGAGAAAATGATGGTGTTAGATTAATGGCGCTTGATATTTCAGGAGGGGCGTTTGATATATTAGCAGCATTTCTTTATGCAGCTGATAACGGTGTGGCAATTACTTCAAATAGTTGGATTATTGATCAAACTACATTACCTCAAATGTTAACAAATGCTATTGAATATTTTCAAAAAGAAGGTGGAGGTGATGCGTTAAATGGTGGAATATCCATTTTTGGAGCAGGAAATGATAGTCAAGAAAGATTAAGATATCCCGCTGCATACGAAACCGGAATAGCTGTCGCTGCACATAATAATAGAGGAGAAAAGAGTGGAATATCTACTTATGGAAATTGGGTAGATATTACAGCGCCAGGCTCTAATATAACATCTGCTGATATTAATAATACTTATTCAGCTTATACTGGTACTTCTTTAGCTACCCCACAAGTTTCCGGTGCAGCAGCACTCCTTGTTTCTCACTTCTATGGAGAGTTTAATAATAGCCATTTAAGAGATATTTTACTTAGAAGTGCCAGAACAGACTTATATGACCATAATCCGGATTATATCGGGAAACTAGGTTATGGAGCCCTTGATATTTTAGCCGCTTTTGAAATGGCTGGTAATCATATTTTAGTAGATTTTGTATTAGAGGATGTAAACGGAGATAGTATTAAGAATGCACTAATCACTATTGATGGGTATAATAAACAACCCGGCAAATACGAGTTTTTGCTTAAAGATAAAGGAAATAAAGATATTAACATAAAAATACAAAAATACGGATTCTTAACTTATGAAGATGTGGTTACTGTTGATAGCGATACAACGTTAAATATTGTTATGGAAGACGCATATAACCTTACTTTTCAAATTTTCGATGAAGAGAGCAATGAGATTGAAGATGCCACTATAACATTTAATGATAAAGAATATCAACAAGGGGAATATAATGTTAAGGCCTCTGAGCAACGAACCTATAACTTTAGTATTGAAAGAGAGGATTACCTTATATTAAATGATGAAATTGATGTTGAAGGTGATACAATAATCGAAATAATATTACAAAATGCACCGGTTGTATTATTTGAAATAGAAAACAATCAAGGAGAAGAAATAAGAAATTCTATTATTGTTTTTGGTGATGAAGTTATACCTCAAGGTATATATGAAATAAGACCCCAGGAACTTGGATTATATAATTTCGAAATTAGAAACCATGGACGATATTTGACATATAGAGGAGAAGCTGACATTCAGCAAGATACGGTTATAAATATTGTAATGGAAGATCCTATTATTATAACGTTTGATATTAAAGACGAATTTGGCGAAGAAATAACTGATGCTATAGTTACATTCGACAATACTGAATATGACCCGGGAGAATATGATATACAAGTTTTTGATACTGGCTTATATGGAGTTAAGGTTGAAAAAGAAGGATATATTACTTTTACAAGAACAGTTAGAGCTGAACAAGATGAAACTATTGAAATTATTTTGATTGCCGAAGATAGCTATATTAATAATGTGGAGGATGAAATAGAACTGTCTGTTTACCCTAATCCGGCAAGTGATAAAATTACAGTTAATTCATCTGAAAAAATTGACAAAATTAAAGTGTTAAATATTACCGGAGTAACTACAGATTATTTTGAAGTTTACGATTATAATAAAACTCTTGAATTTTATAATTATAGTAATGGAGTATTTATTCTTCAAATAGAACACTCCTCCGGAAATATTGTTAATAAAAGAATTCAAATTATAAATTAATGTTTGTTTGTGGATTGTGTGAAATCTTTGACCTTGAAGCATTTTGATTGCTTCAAGGTCTTTTTTCTTAAATGCTTTTAGCATAATAGCTTAGTGATAAAAATATTACAAACATTAATTAGTTTTAGAATTCTTAATGTAACTTTTAATGTAAATTCATAAATAAAAGCATTATATAAAACTTAATAAATCCTGATAAAAGTTAAAAAATAAGTAAAGTATATTGTGTTTTAAGTAAAATTAAAGTATTGTAAAATTATTTTTAAAAAATATAATTGATTTAAATGAAAACTAAAAATTTAGGCTTTGACAGCAAATTAATTCATTCGGGAATGATAGATGACAAGTATGGAAGTGCTACTGTTCCCATTTATCAAACTTCAACTTTTAAGTGTAAAGATCTTCAGCAAGGGGCTGACATGTTTGCTGGTAATTGCGATGGATACTTTTATAGTAGAATGGGAAACCCTACAATATGCTCATTGGAAGAACTTGTAGCTGATTTGGAAAATGGTTATAATGCTATAGCTCTTAGTTCAGGCATGGGTGCTGTCAATACCATTTATATAGGATTGTTAAAAAATGGTGACCATTTAATAAGTACAGATGCCGTTTATGGTCCATCACGACTGGTTATGGAAAAATATTATGCAGGTTTCGGAATTCAGGCGGACTACGTTAATACAACAAATTATGAAAATATAATCAATGCTATAAAGCCAAATACTAAAGCAATATATATAGAAACACCCTCAAATCCGACTATTGATATTACCGACTTAAAAAAAGTTGTTGAAATTGCTAAGCAAAATAACTTGATTACAATCGTTGATAATACATTTTGTAGTCCATATTTACAAAAACCTATAGATTTTGGAGTTGATGTGGTATTTCATTCAGTTTCAAAATTTATTAACGGTCACGCAGATATTATTGGAGGCGTTATTGTTACAAGAGAAAAAGAGCTATATAAAACATTACGGGAAACAATGGTAAATTTAGGATGTAATATGGACCCTCACCAAGCCTACCTGGTTATTAGAGGATTAAAAACACTTTCTTTAAGAATGGAAAGAGCTCAAAAAAATGCCCTGGCAGTTGCTGAGTTTCTTGAACAACACCCTAAAGTTAAGTGGGTTAAATTCCCCGGTTTAAAATCATATAACCAAAAGGAGCTGGCAAAAAAACAAATGAAAGGTTCCGGAGCTATTATGGTTTTTGAACTTAAAGATGGATTTAACGCTGCAAAAGTGCTGATGAACAATGTTAAACTATCTATGTTAGCAGTTTCTGTTGGTGGTGTGGAAACTCTAATTCAACATCCTGCATCTATGACTCATTCTAAACTAAGTAAAGAAACCAGAGAAAAAGCTGGAATAACTGATGGAATGGTTAGGTTGTCCGTTGGGATAGAAAGTAAAGAGGATATAATTAGTGACTTGAATAATGCATTAAGTAAAATATAATGCAAGCTGTATTAGCTATTAACCATCCCCATCCTTATAACCCCCATCAACAGCGCCGCAGCTACTGATGCGTTTAATGAATCAGGCGTAAAAGATTCGGACTCATTATATTTTGGAATAAATACTTTTTTGGTAATATAATTTTCTGTTAATGAAGAAATCCCCTGTGATTCATTTCCAATTACCAATATGCCGGATTTCCGAAAATTGCATTTGAAAACGTTTTGACCTTCGGTAAAAGCTCCATATACTACAGCTTTATCTTTGTATTCTGATAAATATGCATGAATGTCAGTATAATTAACATTTAAGCGACAAAAAGAGCCCATAGAAGCTTGTATTACTTTAGGATTATATAAATCAACACAATCTTCTGAACAAACTATATCTTTAAAACCAAACCAATCTGCTGATCTTATTATACTTCCCAAATTGCCGGGGTCCTGAATCCTGTCTGCCAGCAAAATAAAATCTTCGCATGGGTCAGGCAGAGTTTTATTGATTTTTATTTCTACTATAGCAAGAACTTGATTTGGCGTTGTTAATTGACTTATGGATTTTAATTGATTTTGTTTGATGATTACGGTAGTGCAATCCGGAGAAATTAATTTTTCGTTGGCTTCAATCCACTCATTAGTTGCATATAAGGAAATAATATTGTAATTACTCTCAAGCAGTTCTTTGACAATTTTATCGCCTTCTGCAATAAATTGCCGAAACTCATCCCTGTATTTTTTCTTAGAAAGGGAGTTTATATTTTTTATGTTGTTTTTGGTAAGCATATTAAAAAACGGAGTACATTAAAATATCCCGGAAGATAATTAAAAACATACTCCGTTTTTGATAAAATATTATTAAACGTTTTTATTCAGAAAAAACTTCAAATTTAACATCTATTCTAATGTCTTTATGAAGATTTATTTTTGCCTTATACTCCCCAATTTCTTTGACATTATCTCCATCAATTAATATCTTTTTCCTGTCAATCTCTACTTCACACTGTTCCTTTATGGCATCAGCTATTTGAAGTGCATTAACAGAACCAAATATTTTTCCGGTTTTTCCTGCTTTTGCAGCTACTCTGACTTTTACATCCTTCAATTTCTCAGCAATTTCCTCTGCTTCCTTTTTAATCTTCTCTTCTTTGTATGCTCTTTGCTTTAGAGTTTCTGCCAGCATTTTTTTCTCAGCTCCGATTGCCATTACTGCAAGTCCTTTTGGAATAAGATAATTTCTGGCATATCCGTCTTTAACTGAGACAATATCATCTTTAAATCCAAGATTCGGAATATCTTTTTTTAATATAATTTCCATGATAATTTCCTCCTTATTTTAATAAGTCTGTTACATAAGGCAATAATGCTAAATGTCTTGCCCTTTTTACTGCTTGTGCAACTTTTTTCTGATATTTTACAGATGTCCCGGTAACTCTTCTTGGAAGAATCTTACCCTGCTCATTTACAAATTTCATTAAAAAGTTAGCATCTTTATAATCAATATATTTTATGCCTGATTTTTTAAATCGGCAATATTTCTTTTTTTTAACGTCAACGGCTATTGGTGCTAAGTATCTGATTTCTCCGCCTTGTTGTTGCTGCTGTGCCATAATTAGATTATTTTTTAATGTTCAAAAATTTTAATTTTCTTTTTTAGTGGGTTCAACTTCTTTTTCGCTTGTGTCTTTCTTCTCTGTACGCTTTTTCTCGTTGTAAGCAATAGCGTGCTTATCTAATAAAGTGGTTAAAAACCTGATTACTCTCTCGTCCCGCTTATACTCAATTTCTAACTTTTTTATAAGTTGCGGGTCGGATTTGAACTCAATCAGATAATAAAATCCGGTTGACTTCTTTTGAATCGGATATTCAAGCTTGCGAAGACCCCAGTTATTCTCATATACGATCTCAGCCCCATTGTTTTTTAAATAATCTCTAAATTTACTTACCGCTTCCTTTACCTGATCTTCAGATAAAACGGGAGTTAAAATGAAAACGGTTTCATACTGTTTTTGCATTGTATCAAATTTTATTTAATTAATACTATTTTTTTGAATTTGCAAAAGTAATAAAAATTTTATAAAGTTTTATTTTTTTTGCGAATAAGATTTTTTTTTACTGTAAATGACGGAAAAAAGAGGGTATAATATTTGATAACCCCTGTAAGCTCAGAGGTTTAAACAATTCGCATAATAAAAAATACGTAAAACACTTATGTTTGGCGTATATTTATATGCTTATATTTGTATTGAAATAATCGCTAAATTATATTTTAATGACGATAAACATGCTTTATATATAAACAAGTTAAATATGTTTTTTAGATTTAATAATAAAACTAGCTTAATTGAACCTTAAGAAAACAGCCATGGTATTTGGCAAATATGAATTTCATAATTAGAATAATATATTGCTTTAAAAAAAATAACAGTAATTGCAATTATTTTTTGCAACAAAAACATGTTTTTGGCGTATAAATATGTTTAATATGTCAGATAAAAATTGTATTGTTTTTTAAAGTCTTTTTTAAAAATAAAACTTAATGTCTATGAAAAAACCAATACTTTTATTACCCTTTATCTTTCTTTTTGGATTATTTTTTAATGAAGAAATTAAATCACAAACGTTAATTTTTGAAGAAGACTTTGAGATTTGGCAGGGATGGAGTCCGTTTAATTCGGGGAATGTTGAACATAGCGATGAGCAATCCCGTAGCCATGGTTATTCTTTAAAAAAGATTACAAATAACGATCCCAACGGTGGATGGAAAGCTCTTGGGCATACAATAGGTCGTGACTTTACGTTTGAAGGATGGATTTACAGACCATCTGATGCAGGTGGTGGGGCGCAAGATCGAATTTCAATTGCTGATAGTAACTTTAACGGATACGGAATAAGAGTAACCGGTACGAATATAAACATAGAAAAACGCGTAGGAGGTGCCCACGATGGCAATATCGCTACTAACGTTGCTTATACAAGACCAGACAATGAATGGTATCGTTTTGTATTTGTTTCTAATGATGATAACACTTTTACCTTTAGTGTATATGATGAAGGCGGAACACAACAAGCAACCGTTACTTCAGATGCAGATACCGACTATAACACTTTTGACCGTATAGTGATTCATGGCGGACATCATTTTTATGTTGATGATATTTCTGTTGCCGTTGAAAATTTACCACCACCTGTTACCGATGGCTTAATTCTCCACTTGGATGCAAATACAATTAATGGTCTGTCTGATGATGATAATGTCGAAGAATGGCTTGATCGTTCAGGCGAAGAGAATCACGCCTCTCAAACTAACGCTCCCGAACAACCGGTATATAAAACAAATATACTTAATGGGTTACCTGTCGTTAGATTCGACGGTAATGATATACTCGAAATACCATCATCAGAATCTTTGAATTTTACCGATCCCGGATTAACAATAATGACCGTTTTTCAGCCTCTGTCATTGCAAGATGAAGAACGCCCTATGATAAGAAAAGATAACCAGTTTCAACTCGGATTATTCCCGGATGACGGAATAATTAGAAACTTGATAAATACTGATGATGTAAGCGGTTGGGTTATTGATAATGATGAAGATTTTGATTGGGAAGAACAAAATGCACATATATATGGTTTTACATGGGATGGCAATGATTTAAGGCATTTCGTTGATGCTGATCAAATTGGTGATGACGCTGAAGTTGCCGGTGATATTATTCCCAATGCTAATCCACTACTTATAGGTGGAGAAGACCCTGATGGCAGAAGAATAAATGCTGATATAGGTGAAATATTAATATTTAACAGATCTCTAACCCCTGCCGAGCGTAATGAAGTAGAAAATTATCTCTTTGTTAAATGGTTTGGGGAAAAGAGAACATGGTACTCGTACATTAACGGAGATTGGGAAAATCCGGACACTTGGACAACCGACCCGTCAGGAACTACATATACAGGCCCTGAAGATATGATACCGGGACCAATAGATAACGTTGTTATTATTGATGGAAACGAAGTTACTGTTAATACAGACAATATTACAGTCTATTCCATGGAAGTCAGAAACGGCACTTTAGACTTGGGATTGACAGAAGGACATTTTTTCAATTTTATTACAGGTAGCGGAAAAATTAAACTTATGGGAGATAATTTCCCCGAAGGGCAATCAGAACATTTTAGAAGCAGTAATGGAGGAACAGTCGAATTTTATGGCAATAGCTTTGAACTTGAGGAAGAACAAGTTTTTAACAACATGATTGTTAATATGGATAACAGCAATCAGGTGCTTACATTGCTTGCGGATTACACCCTTAACGGAAATCTTGATGTTGAAAACGGCATTTTTAGAATTAATGATGATGTTGAGACAGATATATTAAATCTTACAATTAATAGAGACTTGAGTGTTAGTAATGGCGCACAAATAACCGTTGGAGAAGGAGATACGCGAAGCGGATATCAAATAGGTGGATCTTTACCCGCATTAGGAGATTATCATTCAATCTTTCATCAAATAATGCTTTATGGAAATTTTAATAATAATGGGTCAGTTAGATTTACTAATCAGGAGGGACCTAATTTTAGAGAATTGACACAAAATGGAGCAGTTGTGTTTAATTTCACAGGAACACGAGATCAAAATGTGCAATTATCGGGAACAACAGATTTTTATAATCTTATAGTTGATAAAGGATCCGGTCAAACACATACCGTTGAGATTAATTCCGATAATGAGGATTACTTTGCACTTTACGGTCCCAATAATTTAGCCAATAATACCGGAGGTGATTACACCGAAGAAAACCCTGAAGTAAGAAAAGCTTTATGGATTAAAAACGGAATATTAAAGTTAAGTGGTGAAATGCATATTCCATCACTTACCGAAGGAAATGAACATGGAGACAGAGGCGATTTTGTAATACCTTCAAATGGAAAATTATGGATAGATGGTGCAAGCGTTACAGTTTATACAACTATTCGGTTTAATTCTCAAAGACCGGAAAACACCAATTGGCATAATACATCACAAGGGCATACCGGAATAACTCTTTTTGGTACTTTTCGCATTGACGCAGGGTTCTTCGGAACAAGGCATAGCGCCGGCTTTATCTACAGACCTGAAGATGAAGCCACTATAAAAGTCAACGGAGGAATAGTAGATGCCGCAACCTTCAGAAGCACATGGGAATCAAATGTCGGGAAAACATTCTATTATCAATCAGGAGGAGAAGTTAGAGTGAGAGGTACACGTGATTATGACGGTGAATCGGGAGGGCAAGTTAATCATAATTATCCGTTATTTGGAATTACTGAAACCGAAGGAGTTTTTAATATGTCCGGCGGTGAAATATTAATGATAGGTGTCGGTAATGACCTGGATAACGATTTTGGGAATAATGGGCTATATATAATAGCTAATGACTACAATGTTACCGGCGGAACTATACGTCTATTACTACAAGGCGGAGATGAGTTTTTTATCGAATCAACAGCAAACCTCTGGAATCTTGAAATGGAAAGAATTGGTGGCGGAGGAAATATTGATGTTAGATTTACACGTGAATTAACAATTAGCAATGATCTGCTTATTGGAGACAATGTGATTTTTCACCCCAGAAGGTCTGACGGAAGCACCAATTATGACTTGCTTGTCGGAAGAAATTTCTATTTTGGACAAACAGCCGGCTCTAATGCACATTATAATAGCATATATGATGATGACGGAAACACAACAACATTTTTTGGCAATCAAGATGCAATTATTGATATTGCAAATAATGTTGACAATTTTCTGTTAGAGTTCTATGACCTGACTGTTGATAAGTCTGTCCATGAAAGAAAAGTTTCTATTGTTAGTGATGGAAGACCGCATGTTGACCTTAATGACGGTGGTCCTTTCGATGTTAGTCCCGTTTTGATTGAAAATGATTTAATCGTAAATAGAGGCGTTCTTGATTATGGTGATTTTGCAATAATAATTGATCAGGAAGATGCAACGGTTATTAATAGATCAACCATTGGTATAATTGGAGAGCAAAATGGATTCCTTATACTAAATGATTTAGACCAAATTATAGCACCGGCAGGAACTCAGCCGGAGTTTGGAAATCTTGTTATTGATGATCCAAACGGTGTCTCTCTTACAGGTGTTGCAGATATTTCCATAGGGAATCTTGCTTTACGAAGAGGCATATTTGATATTGGAAACCAGGGAATTACAATAGAAGAAGAGGTGCTAAATATTGATGATATCCCCGGAGCTGAAGAGTTTTCTAATAATAAATTGATTCTTACAGCAGGAAATCATTCTGACAGAGGTGTAACTTTGAAAATACCAAGTGAGGGTAATGGAACATATCATTTTCCCATAGGCACATGGAACTTTGATGGTGAACACATACGCTATGCTTATGCAGAGCCAACCCTTTCAGGAGTGCCTGAAGGAGGCGGGTATCTGCAAATAAACGGAGTGCCGAGCAGATTGCCTACATTGGGAACAGCAAGCCCGGAAAGATACTTGCAATATTATTGGAGAGTTCGACATTCCGGTTTTTCATCAACACCTGATGTTTTAAATTTGTTTAGATCTTATGAGGATGATTTTGAGGGTGTTAATAACTGGAATAACCATAACCAGGTGGTTGGCAAAATAGTCAATAATATACGTTCTCCTGAGCATCCTAATCAAATTGGTGAATTAATAGACAATAGCCCTATACATTATTTGTCATATGATATAAATGAACTGGAAATAGGAGAATTTACTGCAGCTCGTACAACCATGTTTAATGGAGATATCCGTGTTTATTATACGAGAGACCATGGTTCTTCAACAGGAGTTGCAGCTAGAGAACCCAATTGGAGAGATCATAATACATGGACTCGCTCAGACCATAATGACTTCGATCCGGATAACCCTCACTCTAGTTCTAATCCTCACGCCGGAAATGGCAATTATCCACGAATCGGTGATATAGCAGTAATCGGATGGGTCCCTTGGGATGATCCCAAAGAAGATTTACGTGGACTTCCTCATGGTGTTTGGATTAATAATACTCAAGAAGAAGTAGCACAAATTCAATTTACTCAAATGACCGATGAGGATGGGAACCCTGTTCCTCGCAGATACCGTTCCAACTTCCAATTTAGACCGACCTTGTGTATTAATGATAATGGAGGAGAGCTTGAAGCAGGCTGGGTTGAAGGGGAAGGTATGTTTTGGATTAGAATAGGGGACCCCGACTTGACATCAATGGATATGGGCGATTTTGTGACAAATGACTCAACATATATTGTTTATGAGAATTTTGATGCTAACCGAACTTATTTAAATACTCCTGATATTGTTTCAAATATAATTTTTGCCAACAATGGATGGGGATCAAACAATCACAACGTTACAATAGCAAAAGATATTACAGCATTAGGGAACTTTAAGATTTTGGGTAATTTAAACCTTGTCCTTAACAATGAAGAAACCGGAGATATTAATGTAGGGAATGATTTTATAATGTTTGAAATTACAGATCCAATTGAAGGAAGCCCTAGTGGAGGAGGAGCTGAACTGGTTTTTCCAAATGATGGCTATCAACGTAATATAACTATTAATCAAAACCTTAATCTTGATAACAGAGGAGCTTTAATCCGCGTAGGAAGCCCTAATTCTGCGAATACAATGGAACATAACATCAATCTATACGGTAACATAATACAAAATACAGGAGGGGGAGGTAGCCCCAATGGATTGAGGTTTTTTACAGAGCCAAATCATGATAGAATATTATTAAACATTCTTGGAGAAGAAAGCAAATCATGGATTTACTATTCCGGTGAAACAGCCGATTTGTATAATATAACTATTAATAAAGGGAACTCTGTAAACACCTCCTTTACTATCAACTCTAACTTCAATATTGGTGGACCTGTTGGAGGTGATGCCGATGAAAAATCAATTCAGCTTATAAATGGGATGTTGATTCTTAATCATGAGGATATTGATATCATAATTACAAGTGGAGGAGATCCTTATGTGATTAAATCTACGGCGGGTCTGACAATCTCTCAAGGTAGAGTCAATGCTGAAGGATCTAATGTCGATTTAGAAGGATTTTTGCGAATTGATAATTCAGGAGAAATGTCAATCAACAACTCTCTTGCATATTCATCAACAGGATATGCAACATTTGAAATAGCAGATTCTGGTATTTTAGAGGTTGGAGAACAAATAAGAGGGAGAACATCAGGTCCTGATAATATAGGAGTTTTAAAATATAGGCAAAGTGGGGGTGCTGTTAGTGTTGGAACTGGTCTCCCAAATTTAGATAGCCGTGGAGTATTTGAAATATTCAACCCGGGAAGTGAATTTAATATGACAGGTGGAGAATTAACAATAGCAAGCTCACAAGGTGTAAACCCACAAAGAGCTCCTCTGTATCTCAGACCCACTTCTTCTAATGTTAGTAATGATGCCGTTATTAACATAGGAAATGCATCAACAAATAATGATATAATTGAAATTGATGTCGCTTCAGGAATAATATTGCCATCTCTTAACATTATGGGAACGGATGTTATAGCTAAATTAAGACATAATAATATCATACTTAATGGCAATCTTTTCATAGATAGCTCTAATGCTTTTGATGGAGATGAAGATTATAATCTTACGATTAATGGAAATATTATTAATAACGGCAACTCTTCTTTTAACACAGATTCACTCATAATGAACGGAGTTAATCAAACAATTGAAGGAGACCTTGAACTTAATAATTTCGTTATAAATACCTCATCACAACTTACTCTTGAAAATGATACGGATATTGAAGTAGCAGAGTATTTTTATCTTAATCAGGGTACTTTTAATGATGGCGGAAATACTGTAACAGTCTTAAAAGATGTTCATAACTATGCTACTTTTAATAGTGATAACCCACTGGAAGGCGGATTAGAAATGGCTGGCTCATCTAATCAAAGAATTTACGGAAATGGTACTTTTGGAAGGCTTGAAATTGATAATCCGGGTAGTAGAGTTATACTTCAAGGACCTATGGAACTCGAAAATAATTTGGTGCTTACAAACGGTATTTTAGATTTGAGAGGATTCCGACTTACTCTCGGACTTGATAGCGAAATAGAAAACAATGGAGATTTTGGAACAAATGGTATGATAATCACTGACGGGGTTTATGAAAGTCGGGGTTTAGCTAAAAGAATTGGAACAGGTAGCGGTGATTTCTTTTTCCCTATTGGGGTTGAAGGAAAATTTACTCCCGTTGAACTTGATTACTCTCAAAATAACAGCAGTGGATTAGTAGCTGTAACGCCTGTTAATTCTCCTCACATGACTATAACTGTTGATCCTGAACATGACCTGGACATTTTAGATTATTATTGGTATGTTGAAACGGAAGGGTTAAGCGATTTTAATGGCGACTTATTTTTCCATTACCACCCGAATGATGTTAATGGTGATGCTTCTGAATATATTGCCGCCAGACTTTATAATGCTGAGTGGCATAAATACCCGGAAGATTTTGTTGTTGATGATGAAGATTATTTTTACTTCGAAAATAGAAGTAATTTGGATGGTGAATATACAGCCGGAACCGATGAGGATATACCTGATGAGGTTCCATTATATATTTCTACTAATTCGGGTGATTGGGAAGTTGGCACAAACTGGAGACACTCAGAAGATGATACCCCGGCACCTGAAGGAGGGCCCTCCGGAGTTAGAGCACTTATTCTGGAAGAACATGATATTATAGTCGAAGAGAACAGAAGAATAGTTTATGAACTTGGACTAGAGGGCTCGCTTGACCTTGATGATACATACGGACACAACTTTAGAGAAGTTTATGGCGGAGGAACCTTAATGATTAAATCTAACGTCCTGCCCGCAGGAAGATTCGATGATTTTTATGGAACTCCCGGTAGTACAATGGTTTATTATGGAGATTTGAATTATACGATATCTGAAAGATATACCGAATTCCAAAATCTAATTGTCAGAGATAGTGGAAGAAAGGAATTGCCGTCTACAGCATCTCCATGGAATATTATTAATGGTGATCTAAGTATTGAAAATGATGCAAGCTTTGAAGTTGATGGAAGACTTGAGTTAAGAGGAAATTTAACAATTGACAATTCTGATGCATCTTATGATGTTTCAAACTGGACATACTTTACAGGAAATTCTCAAAACCAAACTATAACAGGAGATTTTGTTGATGATGCCGCAATTGAAAGATTCCATGTCAACAAGGATGATTTCCACGTTATAATTGATGGTGATGTGGAAATTGATGATATGATTTATTTAGAAGATGGAATAATTACTGTTCTTAATAATAGCAAATTTCATCTTAAGAATAACAGCCCTTTTAATGTATCTTCTGATTTTGATAGTAGTAGGATAGAGGGAGCTCTTACTCGTAGATTAAGCTCCGGAAGTTATAATGCAGATGATTGGAATAACTTGTTTCCGGTTGGAAAAATAGGAAGACAAAGATTTGTAAGACTTAATAACGTATCAGTACACAATCAGGATTGGACAGTAGAGTATTTTGCTCAGCCACCGATAGCAGGAGGAATGGACCAGGAATCTTTTGAAGACCCTATAGAGATGGTATCTCATTCTGAATACTGGAGCGTCGAAGGCCCTGGAGGAGAAAATGTAAATGTACAACTTAATTGGGGTGAAGAAAGCAACGTAGGCGATTATATTGATGACCTAGTAGTTGCAAAATGGGATGATACACAGTGGATATCTAAAGGAGGTATTGCAGAATTTACTGACGAACCAACTGAAGGAAGAGTAATTTCTACAGAGGTATCATTTTTCAGCGAAAACTTTTTTACTTTAGCATCAAGTGATGAAGAAAGCCCCTTGCCTGTGTGTCTTTTGACTTTCCAAGCCGAAGTTGTTAATGGAAAAGTTAACCTGCAGTGGATAACAGCTACAGAAATAAATAACGACTTTTTTACTATACAAAGGTCCAAAGACGGCGAAAACTTTGAGAAAGTTAATGAAGTGCCCAGTAAAGCTGAATATGGATACAGCAATTCAGTGCTGTTTTACGAAGAATGGGATGAGAATCCATATCAAGGAATATCTTATTACAGACTTAAACAAACAGATTTTGATGGCAAATATGAATATAGTGATATTATAGTAGTTAATGTGGATACTACCCTGAAACGTGAACTTTCTGTTGATTTGTATCCAAATCCCAACAGAGGAAGGATGTTTTATCTTAGACTTAGAGGTTTTGAAGCACATGAAGAATTAAGCTTTGTAATAACAGATGTTATAGGAAATGTTCTTCATAGTGAAACTATTCAGGTTAGAAGTAGTGGCTCAGGAGTATTCGAAATTTTTCCGCAGCAAACTCTGGAAAGAGGAGTTTATGTGCTTTCTTGTACTAGTTGCAAACATGGGAAAATTAATATAAGAATGATAGTACAATAGAGTTTAAAGTTTTTAAAGTAAAAAGTTTGAAAGTTATCATATAACACTTATATAGGGTTTTTGGTAAAAATCTATTCAGGTTGCTGTAAGTATTTAATATAGCTGTCTTTTCCATCTGTAAATAATTCCTTAATAAATTACGTTAATCAATTGAATGAATTGCTTTATTTTGTAATTTTGTAAAAAGTATGAAAATTATATAAATGATGACTGAAAAAAATTTAAACATATACAACACATTAACCCGTAAAAAGGAATTGTTTGAACCATTGCACCCTCCTTATGTTGGATTATATGTTTGTGGTCCAACTGTATATGGAGATGCTCACCTCGGTCATGCAAGACCGGCTATAACTTTCGACCTGCTTTTTAGATATTTAAAGCATATAGGATATAAAGTCAGATATGTTAGAAATATTACTGATGTCGGTCATCTTGAAAATGATTGTGATGACGGAGAAGATAAGATAGCCAAAAAAGCACGCCTCGAAAAACTTGAACCTATGGAAGTGGTTCAGCATTATACTACAAGATACCATCAGGATATGGATGCTTTGAAGGTTATCAGACCAAGTATTGAACCTCATGCATCAGGTCATATAATTGAACAAATTGAAATGATTGAAAGCATTTTGGATAAAGGTTTTGCTTATGAAGTTAATGGATCAGTTTATTTTGATGTAGTAGAGTATAATAAAAAATATAATTACGGGAAATTAAGTGGAAGAAAACTTGATGACTTAATTTGTAATACACGCGACCTTGAAGGGCAAGATGAAAAAAAGAATAATGCTGATTTCGCGCTTTGGAAAAAAGCATCTCCGAATCATATTATGAGATGGAAGTCTCCTTGGGGTGAAGGTTTTCCCGGATGGCACATAGAATGCTCAGCAATGAGTAAAAAATATCTCGGCGAAAAATTTGATATTCACGGTGGAGGAATGGATTTACTTTTCCCACACCACGAATGTGAAATTGCACAGTCAGTCGCCGCCACAGGAAATGAAGCCGTCAACTATTGGGTACACAATAACATGATTACAATTAACGGCCAAAAAATGGGGAAATCATTGGATAATTTTATTACCCTCAGAGAATTTTTTAACGGAAATCATAAAGCTCTGAAAAAAGAATATAGCCCCATGACCCTTAGATTTTTTATCCTGCAAGCACATTATAGAAGCACTCTCGATTTTTCCAATGAAGCCCTTATTGCTGCAGAAAAAGGCCTCGAAAGACTTATGGAAGCAAAAAATAAAATAGAAAAAATTGAGCCGGGCAAAAAAGGAAATGTGAGCATTGATCAGATAAAAAACAAATGCTATGACGCATTAAATGATGATTTAAATACTCCTATAGCTATCTCTCATCTGTTTGATGCTGTTAAAATTATAAACTCCGCTTTCGATAAAAAAACATCTCTTGATAAGTCACAAATAGATGAACTTAGTAACTTGTTTAACATTTTTTTAAATGATATCTTTGGAATTGAATCTTCTCAACAAGCCGACAGTTCTGATGATAACAAAGTGGAGGAGTTAATGGATGTGATTTTGGAAGTTAGAAAAAATGCAAGAGAAAAAAAAGATTTTCAAATATCCGATTATATTAGAGATAAATTGAATGAGCTAAATATCGAAATAAAAGACACTAAAGAAGGAGCATCCTGGAGTATTAAAAAATCTTAGTCTTACTAATTTAGCAAGTCGCAAATTAACTACTGTGAGAAATAGTTGTTATTTGACAGTATATATAGGCATTATAAAATTAATTATTTATGAAAACAAAAGATATCCCGAAAGACTATATAGTAGATTTTCCTTATAAACAAAGTAAATATCTCTTAGATGGTGCCATGCATGATTGGAAAGGGGATTTTGAAAATGTATATTCCCCAATTCATATTCAGTCAGAAAAAGGGCAATCAAATCTTATTGGTTCATATCCTCTAATGAATAAAGAAACCGCCCTTGCAGCTTTGGAAAGTGCAGTGAAAGCATATAGTAATGGTAAAGGGGAATGGCCGGCAATGACAATTGAACAAAGAATAGATTGCTTGAAAAAGTTTGTTGCTTTAATGAAAGAACAGAGAAAGGTTGTGGTTAATCTTTTAATGTGGGAAATTGGCAAAACTTTAAAAGATTCCTGTAAGGAGTTTGATAGAACTGTTGATTATATAAATGACACTATTGAAGCATTAAAAGATTTGGATAGAGAGGCATCAAGAATTTCAATTAAACAAGGTATAATTGCTCAAATAAAAAGAGCCCCTTTGGGAGTTGTTTTATGCATGGGCCCTTTTAATTATCCGCTAAATGAAACTTTTACAACACTGATTCCTGCTCTTATAATGGGTAATACGGTTGTGTTTAAACCACCAAAACTGGGAGTTTTGTTGCTTTCGCCTCTTTTAAAAGCCTTTAAAGATGCTTTCCCAAAAGGAGTTATAAATATTGTTTATGGTGACGGCCAAGAGGTTATTGAACCAATTATGACATCAGGGAAAATTAATGTTTTAGCATTTATTGGCTCTTGTAAAGTTGCAGACATTCTCAAAAAACAACATCCGTATCCGCATTTATTAAAATCTGTTTTAGGGTTAGAAGCCAAAAACCCGGGAATTGTGCTGAGTGATGCGGAAATGGATAATGCTATAAAGGAATGTATTACAGGAACATTATCATATAATGGACAACGTTGTACTGCTCTTAAAATTCTTTTTGTTCATGAAAATATTTATGATGATTTTTTGGAGAATTTTGTTAAAGAAGTTGATAAACTAAAACTTGGAATGCCTTGGGCTGATAATGTAAGTTTAACACCGCTTCCGGAAAAAGATAAACCTTTATGGTTAAACGAAATGGTTGAAGATGCCGTTAAAAATGGGGCAGTTATTTGTAATAAAAATGGTGGAATAGTAAATGAAACATCTTTTTTCCCGGTTGTGCTTACTAATGTAAATGATAAAATGAGGATATATCATGAGGAGCAGTTTGGCCCAATTATCCCGGTTATAAAGTTTAAAAATATAAATGAACCGTTAGACTATATAGTTAAGTCCAACTTTGGTCAACAGGCAAGTGTTTTTGGAAAAGATTATAAAATGTTATCTCAAATAACAGATGCCCTGGTCAATCAGGTATGTAGGGTTAATATTAACTCTCAATGCCAAAGAGGACCCGATATTTTCCCATTTACTGGCAGAAAAGATTCTGCAGAAGGGACTTTATCCGTCTCGGATGCCCTAAAAGTATTTTCTATTAGAACAATGGTTGCGCTTAAAGAAACTGATATAAATAAAAAAATATTAAAAGAAATATTAGATGCTAAGTCATCAAATTTTTTAAGAACAGATTATATACTATAAGATAGTTACAGCATTTTTAGGAGTAAATTTAATTTGAATTAAGAGCAGAATAAACAAAAATTGCATTTTTTATAGTTTCTAAAGTCTCATTATTTTACTTTTTTATTATTTTTACAAAATAAAGTAATTAGTTTTATTGTTTAATTTATAATGAGAAAATTATTTGAAATAAGCAGGGTTGTATTGCTCTTATCATTACCCGCCACTTTATGGCTTATTTCAAATCATTATATTAACAAGCATTATCATGTTTTAGATAATGGCGAAGTTGTTTCTCATGCACACCCGTATCAGAGTTCAAACGACACTCCCTTTCAAGATCATGATCACTGCGACTTTGACTATTCTATCTTAGCTCAAATATCCTCAAATAGTAGTGTGGAAGATACTTTTTCTCCGGAGTTCTCTTTTATTGAGTTTACAGGTAATGAGTTATTATATGAAAATACTTTTGATTTAATAAATAGGGATAATTTTAACTTACCTCTTTTAAGAGCGCCTCCCATAATTTAGCACATCTAATTATATCATTTTACATACAATTAGCTTGAACAAGTATAGATAATATTATTTAAATAATGTTGTAAGTTCAAGTGTGTTTTAATTAATTAAAATATTTAAATATGAAATTAAATTATATAGCACTTTTTATAGTGTTCCAGTTAGTTTTTATTAACTCAGTAAACAGCAAAGAAAGCAAGCAACCTAGAGGAACGGATGCAAATATTATCGGACATGTTATAGATGCTAAAACAGGAGATCATATACCTTTTATAAATGTATTGATTAAAGATACTCGTATAGGCACAACAACAGATGCATCAGGACATTTTTTGTTAACTAACCTGCCAACAGGAGAGCATACGATTGTTGTTAAAGGTATGGGATATGAAGAAAAACAAGTGAATTTTGAAATTGAAGAAAAACAAACAAAGGAAGTTAATGTTAAAGTTGAATATATTGGTCTGCAGTTAGATGAAGTTGTTTTAACGGCTTCCCCTGTACGTAGCGGATATAGTTATCAGTCAAATCAGGTTTTTATAGGAGAAAACCTCCAAAGGCGAAGTGAAGTATCTTTTGGTGAGATGCTTGATGGAGAACCCGGAATATCCATGAGGTCAATGGGTTCAATGCCCGCAAGACCTGTAATAAGAGGACTGGATGGAGACCGGATTTTAGTTTTACAAGATGGAGAAAGGATGGGAGATGTTTCTGAAACAGCAGCAGATCACGCTATATCACTGGACCCCCTTGCCGCAAACAGAGTAGAAGTGGTTAGAGGTCCTGCTAGCTTGTTATATGGATCAAGTGCACTAGGAGGGGTGGTTAATATTATGACAACCGATATTCCAACTGATTGGTCGCTCGGAGGCTCAGGAGTTTTATCAGGGCAAGCAGCTACTGTCAACAATATGGGAGCAGGGTTTGCAAGATATACTCACGGATATGAATCTCTGGCAGCAACAGCAAGATTTTCATATAGAAAAGCAGGAAATATTAATACCCCTGAAGGAGAAATCCCTAGCACCTCACTCGAAAACTATGATGGTGCAGTAGGGTTTGGCTTTAATAATGAAAATGTAAGCGGAGGATTTTCCGTATCTCTGGCAAACCAAGTTTTTGAATTGCCGGAAGATGGAGCAATAGAAGACCCCAATGAAACAGTCGAAATCAGAGCGGATAGACAACTTTTACAAGGAAGACTCAACTTTAAACTGAATGACTTCTTTGATAATGCGGAACTAAGATTAAACGGCTCTCATTTTTTTCAGCAAGAAGTTGAAATTGAAAATATTGATGGAGAAATTGATGAAGATATTGAACTTGAATTTGATAAATATTCTTTAAGCTCTACTTTAACCCTTCAACACAGAGCAATAGGTATATTTGACAGAGGTGCTTTGGGTGTAAATTTTCGCGGACATACTATGGATGTCGGCGGCGATGAGGCATTTACTCCGGGAGAAGATAGAATTAATGCCGGATTATTCACTTTTAAGGAAGTGCCGCTTTCAGGAATGCTAAGATTACAGTTTGGAGTGAGATTTGACTTTAATAAAATATCGGCTCTGCCTAACGAATTATTCCCCGATATTAACAGTACTCGCAATAGTTTTAATTATTCAGGGTCTGTTGGACTTAATATTAGACCCATTAGTCAAATAGAAATTGGAGCTCAATTTGCAAGGTCTCACAGAAACCCGGTAACAGAAGAACTTTATGCGGATGGTCCTCATGTTGGTGCCGGAGTATATGAAGTTGGTTGCCCAAATATTAATGATGAAATTGGACATGGAGGAGATTTATTTTTTAGATGGAAAGCTGATAATTTTAATGCTGAGATAGCAGGATTTATTAATAGTTTTGATAATTTTATAATGTTCGTACCATCAGGCGAGATTGATGAGGATTCAGGGTATGAAAAATTTTATTATCAAGATGATGAAGCAATTTTATCAGGTGGGGAAATATCATTTGACTGGACAATATTTAACGGTTTTATTTGGAGTGCCGGGTTAGATTATGTAAATGGTAGAGTGACCGGCGATTCTGATGGGTATCTGCCTTATATACCTCCTTTCAGATTAAGAAGCGGTTTGCAATATGAATATGGTCAGGGATGGATAGGTGCATCTGTAAAAAATGCTGCAAAGAAGAAAAATGTAGCCGAAAATGAGATGAAAACAGACGGATATACTATAATCGGTGCTCAGGCAGGATACAGAATAGACTACGCAGGAAGGCATGTGATAATACTTAGAGTTGAAAATTTAATGGATGATGTTTATAGAGATCACCTTTCAAGAATAGAAAGCCGGGATATCCCAATGCCAGGAAGAAACTTTAACCTGTCTTACAGGTATTTCTTTTAAACTTCCAAAATCTGCTAATATATATTATGATAGAAGGGATATAAATTAAAAATTTTTAACTTCTGAAAAGAAAAACCCTGAAAGAGTTATAATTTTCAATCTTTCAGAGCTTTTTGTGGTACCACCCACACCATTAAAAAAAAATATACAATGCCTTAAATTTTAAAACGCATCCATTTGTAAAACGAAAATCTGTAGTACACAAATCTAAACTCAAAAAAAATAAAAATCTTCATTTTAAAGGGTTTCCGCCTGGGTAGCTGCAATGTGGGTTAAGAAATAAAAAAATAGGAGCGAATATTTGCAAAAAACATAATTTATCTCTACAAGATAAAAAAAAACAAAAAATAAATGCTAATAACACCTTTTATTTACAGGAATTAGTATTTATTTATAAAAAGGGGCTTTATAAATGCTGAAATAAGATATTATTTGCAATGTTTTGTTAATAAGAGTAGAAAGTTTTAGTATTGATAAGTAATACGTTGGCAAATTCTTTAGAAAATATACTAACTACCTTGCAGTTTTAATTCATAAATTTTGTACCAATAAAAAAATGCTTCAGGATTAGTTTTTTTAAGCTTATTTAATTTTGTGTTTATTGGATGATCAATAGACCAGTGTTTTATCTGTTCAGGGTTTTCGTATTTTTCAATTTCAGGGAACCTATGCTTTATAACCGTGGCTAAGTATGCTGCTTTTGAAGCATGTAAAATTGCTTTTTCAATATGATAATTTTCCGAAAAAATAAAGTTTTGCAGTCGCTGTATTCCGGTTTGCAGCTCATAAAAATTACCCTTGCCGTCACTTCCTCTTGTTGCTATACAAAGAGATGTTTGATATATATCTTCTAACACATCTTCAGGCTTCAAACCTTTATGCTCACGATAGTTTAATTCTGTTTCAGCAAAAAGATTGAATGTTTTTACAATTTTCTCAACATTATTTACAACATCAAAAAGGTTACCAATATCAAATAATTGCTTTATAATTTCCATACTCATACTATCTTCATTTTTAAAGTATGGAATTCCGGTAGTATTAGGAGCAAAAGCTGTTAGTTTATCGCCCATAAAATCTTCATGACTTGGAATATCAACATTCATTGACTCACTTTCTACCGGAAGAAAAGAAGATTTAATTGGTTTGGAAATTAATTCATGATAAATCACATCTTCAAACAAAATATCCAACAATATAAAATCTTCATCTTCTTGAGTTTTATGTAAAGGATTATAAAAAAACTTATAATGCTCCTTTTTAATATTTAGTTGTGTTGACCTATACTGTAGCTCTTTCCTTATAAAACCTTGCTCTTTGGCAACACTGTCAAGTATTTTATCTAAATCTGAAGGTTCTTGAGGTAATATAATATCAATGTCAATTGATAAACGTTTTGCTGAATTGAAATGCAACATTAGTGCTGTGCCGCCTTTAAAAACAAACGAAAAGTTATGTTTTACCAACCCCTCCAGTAAAAGAAATGCTCTAATTGTCTTTTCTATAAGAATTTTATCAGCATTTATATTTCTATCGATGTTTTTATGGCTCTTGGATACTTTTTCAAGCCACTCTTTTGTAAGGTTTTTTTGGGTTA
>SL_3KL_010_SEDDRAFT_10001129_pt1 | contig 23871 bp, 24 predicted proteins | sample SodLakKL_010_SED_2_FD_10381 | JGI IMG/M metagenome (IMG submission 10381) | reverse complement strand
TTATATGTTGATTTTGAATCATTTTAAAGAAGTGCGAAAAAACTATTTTCACCTTATGCTTTTAGCGACGCTTCTCCTGTTTTCTGCCTGCACGGCCCAAAGCAGGTTGTCTTCAAGGTTGACATCTGAATGGACTATTGAAATGTTTGAAGCCAGGGAAGCAAGTGGGAGTGCTACCACAGTAGAGAATGCGGGAACGATAACTTTTCATAGTAACGGTGAGGGCACACAGTCCTTTACTACCGCTGTAGCCCATGCCGGGCAAACGGTGGACTCTGATTTCCAGTGGGAGAATACAGAACAAACAGTAACTATTAATGCTGCGAATGCTGAACACCCCAAAGTCTGGATTGTAGTTAATTCTCAACGAAGCAGGCAAGAATGGTATTCTACCGACAGTTTGGGAAATATCCAGGTTATGCACCTAAAGAAAAAGTAGGCCATTCTACTTTAACAATTATTTAGTTATGAGAAGAAGCCCGGTTTTCCCATGAAGGATGCCGGGCTTTTTAATCTCTGCTAAAACAATCCGAACCTCTTCGATTCATTGTCTTTTTATCATCATAAAGTGATCGCTTTTAATCTTAAATCTTTTCGAAGTTTTAAGGAAGTAACACAGCAAATAATCGACAATATGTGGCATAGTATCAAAATTTATCATACATTTATGGAAGTTTAATCAAAAAGGAGTATCCAATGAAAAATACTTTTCTTACATTCACAATTACGCTCTGTATCATCCTGTTTGCCAGTATCATATCCAAGTCACAGGATTTTCGGTTAGGACTAACTGCTTCGCCATCTGTTGCCTGGATGAATCCCAAAACTGATGGATATACCTCAGAAGGAAACCGTACGGGTTTTTCGTACGGATTAATAGCTGAAATACAGTTCTCAGAACAGTATGGCATAGCCAGTGGCTTGCAAATCTCATACCTGGGAGGAAAATTGAACTACCCCGTTGATGAGACGACAAACAGTGAAACTTACAATGAACTGGAAAGAACCTATCGTCTGCAAATCGTAGAACTACCCTTGGCATTGAAGATGAAATCCCGCGAGATTTTAGGCATCCAATATTTTGGAAAGTTTGGTATAGGTATGGGGATAATTTTAAAAGCGGATGGAGATGACCGTTTTGTTAACACCCAGGATAATTCACGATTGATACAGTCCGATAAAGATATAAAAGGGGATATAGCTTTTGGCCGGGCATCATTGATTTTAGGGGGCGGTGCAGAATATCAAATTGGGGGTAATGTATCTCTATTGGGAGGCATCAGCTTTAACAATGGCTTTTCCAATATCCTTAAAAACAGCAATGAGGTTAGCGGTGAGAAGAAAAATGCCAGGACTAATTATCTTGAATTATCCCTTGGAATACTATTTTAAGTAAAAACAGGATGGCTTCATATCACAATAAATAGTTGTCCCTTTTACTTATAAATGCTTTTGTATGCCTATGGAAACAAGCATTCTAATCGTACTTGCAATCCTTTCAGCCACTGTTTTGTTGCTAATACTCGATGTGGTTCGCATTGACATTGTTGCCATTGGTTGTATGCTGGCGTTGGGATGGAGCGGCATTTTGGATCCGCAGGAGATGTTTTCAGGGTTCTCGAGCAATGCTGTCATCGCCATGCTGAGCGTGATGATACTGGGTCGAGGTATTGCCCGCACGGGAATCATGGATGAATTCTCAAAATTTATTATCAGCAAGGCCGGCACCCGTAAACGAAATCTGATAGGATTGCTATCAATTTCAACGGGCATACTTTCGGGTTTAATTCAGAATATTGGTGCAGCGGCCCTTTTTCTACCCGGAATCCTGCAGGTTTCGCGCCGAACAAAGATTCCCGCATCATCGCTTGTTATGCCCATAGGGTTTGCGGCCATATTAGGAGGAACTCTTACCATGGTTGGTTCAGGACCTCTCATCCTGATAAACGACCTGTTGAGAAATGAGGGACATGAAGCTTACAACCTGTTGAGTGTAACCCCTGTTGGAATCGTGCTACTATTGTCGGGAATTGGCTACTTCCTGCTGTTCGGAAGTAAAGTATTACCCAAGAAGGAAATTGGGGAAACAGGGAAAACAGAGCAGGAAAGGCTGGTAGAAAAGCTTGATTTACCACACAATATTAAATTACTTTCCATTCATTCTAAGAGTTCCCTTGTTGGAAAAACAGCGGAACAGGCCGGCTTGTGGCATATATACCATGTAAATCTGCTGGGTATAGGAAAAGGAGGTGATGTGGTTTACGCCCCATGGCGTGAAACCCAACTCGAAGAGGGGCAAATCCTTGCCGTTTTGGGTTCTGCTGAGAACATAAAGCAGTTTTCCGAAGCCGTTCAGCTTGAGGACGTTTCTGACTCACGATATTTCTCCGACGATTTTAATCCCAATGTTAGTGGTTTTGCCGAGATAATTATTCCGCCGGGTTCTGAACTTGCCGGAAAATCTATAAGGGAATATTCGTTAAGAAAACGCTACGCTGTTGAGCCGGTAATACTATTCAATAAAGGAGAAAGAGTGGAAGGAGATTTTTCTGATGCGGAAATACGCCCGGGCGACACATTGATTGTATACGGCAGATGGGATAAGATAAAAGACTTGAAAGAAAGCACTGATTTTGTCGTGCTTACCGGGTTTGAAGTGGATGAAAAAGAGAAATCAAAAACATGGCCGGCTATAGCATGCTTTGTTTTTGCCATTACCCTGGCAATGGTTGGTTTTCCTATTTCAATGGCATTTTTAACCGGTGCCCTTTGCATGGTTTTAACCCGTGTATTGAATATTGCAGAAGCTTATGAGGCCATTGAATGGAAGGTGGTTTTTCTGCTGGCGGGATTGATTCCTTTGGGTGTAGCCATGCAAAAAACAGGTGCTGCCATGTTCCTTGCCGAATCAATTATGAGCGTGGTTATTGATTTGCACCCTGTTTTCATCGTGCTGATGGTTGGGGTGTTGTCGACCGTTTTTTCACTGTTTATGTCCAATGTGGGGGCCATTGTGGTGCTGGCTCCCCTGGTAATAGGCATGGCAGGCATTGCCGGCATTGACCCCCGTCCTCTGGTACTCCTGGCCGCGGTTTGTGCAGCAAACTCCTTTATTCTGCCTACCCACCAGGTGAATGCCTTCCTGATGTCATCAGGTGGGTATCGCAATGCTGATTACATAAAGGCAGGGAGTGGAATGACCCTGCTTTTTCTGATCATTACTGTTTCTGTATTCTATTTTTTCATGATATGAAAAGTCACAATCCTGGCATAATAAAAAATGGGGCTAAAGCCCCTTGGTTTGCGGCAGTATCTTATCCGTTGGCTAAAGCCAACGGCAATAGATATGAGATTGCATCGCAGATATTTATTATTGCTTCTATCCATTACCGTCAGTTTTAACTGACGGATTTGAAAGCCTGAAAGAACAGGGGCTTTAGCCCCATTAAGACAGATAATCAAATTTCAAAATTTATTCAAACCAACTAAAAAACCTTTATTATGCTGATTAAACATTTTTTTATCAACAAGATTGCGCATAGTTCATACATTCTGGCCGGTTCAGATGTTTGTGCCGTTATTGACCCGCAGCGCGACACCGATGTTTATATTGAGGAAGCCCGTGCGCTGGGCGTAGAAATCACGCATATCCTGCAAACTCACCTGCATGCCGATTTTGTATCAGGGCATATGGACCTTGCAGAGAAAACCGGCGCCAAAATCTATGTGGCCAAATCGGCCCAATGTACCTTCGAGCATGTGCCGTTAAGTGAGGGTGATACCATAGAGATTGAAGATATTGTTATTAACGTGCTGGAAACTCCCGGTCACACTCCTGAGCATCTGTGCTTTGTGGTGGTGGATACTTTGCGCGGCGAAGATCCTGTATGTGCCTTTGTGGGCGACACGTTGTTTGTGGGCGACGTGGGGCGTCCAGACCTTTTCCCTGATATGGCTGAAGAGCTTGCCGGAAAGTTATACCACAGTTTGTTTGATAAGGTTTTAAAACTGCCCGACTTTTGTGAAGTACTGCCTGCACATGGGGCCGGTTCTCTCTGCGGACGGGCCATGGGTGCCAAGTGGCGCTCAACCATCGGCTACGAAAAGAAATACAACACCGCACTGCAAATCAAGGATAAGGACGAGTTCATCAAGTCGCTAACCCAGGATATGCCCCCTGCACCCGATCACTTTAGTCGTTGCAGCGAAATCAACCGCAAAGGGCCTGCCCTTATCTCACAGCTACCCCGCATGCAGGAGCTGAACGCAGAAGCATTCAAAGAAATGATTGAAAAAGGAACCGTTGCTGTTGTTGATACCCGCAGTTACCTTGCCTTTGGCAGCCAGCATATTGACGGTTCCTGGAGTCTGGACTTCAACGGCAATCTGCCCACCTTTGCCGGTTGGGTGTTGCCACTTGACAAAGACCTGCTGGTGGTATCCGACAGTTTTGAAGAAGCCCAAAAAACCAATGTCTGGCTCAGGCGCGTGGGTCAGGATCGTATTGTGGGTTACCTGGATGGCGGGATGGCCGGCTGGGTTACGAAAGGATACAAAACCAATCATGTTACACAAATATCAGCTGAAGGTTTACATGAGATGGTTACAGGTTCTTCAACATTTGTTTTGCTCGATGTGAGAGCCACACAGGAGTATGAAGACGGCCATATTGAGGGCGCCATCAATATTCCTGTGGCCGATTTACGTGAAAGGCATACAGAACTCAACAAGGGAAACGCCATTATCATGATTTGCAGCTCAGGCAACCGTAGCAGCCTGGGAGCAAGCATCCTGAGACAGAACGGTTTTGAAAACCTGTACAATGTTGCAGGAGGAATGACCGGATATAGCGCTGCTGGATACACCAAACGATGCACTGTTTGTCAGGTACCCCACGGTTCAAGGTTTTATTCAAATATTGATGAAGTGAAAAAACATTTTAAACAGTAGAATATGGAAACTATTGCTTCAGTTTTCACAGATACCAACTGGTCTCCATATGCTGTTGGCATAGGCATCGGTGTTTTGAGCTGGTTGAGTTTTTTGATATCAGGCAAACCTATTGCTACCTCTACTTCATTTGCCCAGACCGGGGGTATGATTGAGAATTATATTACAGGCGGAAAAGCAGAACAAAGGCCCTATTATAAAAAAATCAAACTTAAGATAAACTGGCAGTGGATGCTGGTTGTGGGGGTTGTTATAGGGTCATTTCTGTCGGCCATCATCTCCGGCGATTTCCAGGTTGGGGTGTGGGTACCATCACTCTGGGCTTCAGCTTTTGGCCATAGCGCAGTACTTAGAGTCATTGTTGCTTTGGTAGGGGGTGTCATTCTGGGCTTTGGCGCACGCTTTGCCGGCGGTTGCACCAGCGGACATGGCATTAGCGGCACACTGCAACTTGCCGCTTCAAGCTGGATTTCAGCCATCTTCTTTTTTGTGGGAGGGATTATTACCGCCCATATCATTTATCTTGTTATTGCTTAACTCAACACAGATAATAATGGAAACAAAAAAACAAGGTTCGGAAACAACGCAAGACGCAAAGGACATAACAGCCGTGGAAGATAGAAGACCCTTATTCTTTGGCCTGGGTTTTGGCATCCTGTTCGGCTTTCTGCTGCACAAGGGCGGCGCAACCAAATACGATGTGATTGTAGGGCAGTTGCTGCTCACCAACTTTACGGTTTTAAAAATTATGCTCTCGGCAGTAGCCACAGGCATGGCTGGTGTTTATTTTATGAAATCTCTGGGTTGGATTCAACTTTCGCCCAAGAGTGGTTCGGTAGGCATGAATATCATAGGCGCCCTGATTTTTGGTGTTGGCTTTGCTGTGCTGGGCTACTGCCCCGGCACCATTGCAGGTGCCATTGGCAACGGTTATCTGGATGCTATAGTTGGCGGCCTGGCCGGCATACTTTTAGGTACCTGGATTTTTGCCCTGATGTACCCAAAACTAAAGGATGGTATCCTGAAGTTGGGTGATTTCGGCGATATTACCCTACCACGACTCTTAAAGGTAAACGATTGGGTGGCTGTTGTACCTGCCACTCTGCTTATTATTCTTATTTTGGTTTGGATTGAAAGGACAGGTTTTTAAAAATACAACTCATTGGGGTAGCCCATCCTAAACTGTACTAAAAAGCAGGAGCCTGCACACCCGAATAGTAACCCATTAAAAATTAATGCAATATGAATCAACTGGCACAAATCAATAGAATTTTGATATTTATCCTGCTCATTTTGGTCTTTCTCTATTTGGGCGCTCCGTTTTTAATACCCTTTATATTTGGAATTTTCTTTGCCTTCCTGATGGTTCCTCTCTGCAATGTTTTAGAAAAAATAAAAATACCTCGCACCTTAGCCTCGCTTTTGAGTACGTTGGTGGTGTTTATTGTATTCGGAGGCACGCTGTTCCTGTTGATAACTCAGATCAATTTATTTGTATCTGATATGCCTGACAGGGAAGACAAAATAGATTCAATTATTGAGAGCACACAAAATACCATTGAATCCATAACCCATTTATCTCTGGGCGAGCAGGATGAAATCCTTGAGGAAAGGTCCGGTCAGATCATCGAGAAAATTGAACCCTATGTTACCGGGTTTTTTGGGGATATGTTCAGTATGGTTTTCAGCTTCTTTATGGTATTGATCTATGTGTTTTTACTACTGTTGTACAGGGAGAAAATATTTGATTTCCTGCTGATGTATATTTCCAAGAATGAAGAGGATTCTGCTAAGGAGATACTCAGAAAGATTAGTAAGGTCGCATTTCACTATTTGTGGGGTCGGGTACAAGTAATGATATTGCTGGGAATCATGTTTTTCATCACTTTTATATCCTTCGGCCTGCCCTATGCTTTATTGTTCTCATTATTTGGTGCTGTCATAACCATCATTCCTTATATTGGCCCATTACTCAGCGGTTTGTTACCAATATTGTTTTCCTTTGTGTTTTTCGACAGCCTGAACAAGATTTTATTTTTTTCCGCTCTAGTCATTGTTATTCAGCTACTTGAAAGCTACGTGCTTGAACCCCTTATTCTTGGAAAGCAAGTTAAATTAAATGCACTGATAGTAATTGTCTCCATAGTCATGGGGGGACTAATGTGGGGACTGGCCGGAATGATATTGTTTGTACCCATTTTTGCCATCGTTAAAATCATTTCTCTCAGCCATCCCGGGCTGAAACCCATCGGGTTTTTATTGGGACACGGTGAGAAGGAAGATTTCGAAATATAGAAAAACAAATGCCCCAAACCATGTTTCAGTTCATTCGAATTTTTACCGGGGCAGTTAAGTGGTGTTTTATGAATAATCCGGAACAAGCTAAGTCCACCTGAACCCTCTAAGGAAATTGTACCTAAAGTTGACCTGGTTGCATTGTGGTTGTTTTGGGTTAAGAAATCAGACTTTAAAAAATACAACTCATTATGGAAGTCAATCTGAAAACTATTTTTGAATATCTGTATATTACCATTGGTAGCATTGGTGTAGCCATTATTGTATGGGGAGTGATATTAACCTTTTTCAGGTTATTGAAGCTGGAGTTCAGCAGGTTTAGGCATAAGTCGATATACCGTGAGCGGGAATCGGTTCGCCACCTATTTGCTTCGTACCTGCTATTGGCACTGGAGTTTTTAATAGCAGCAGATATCATTCTGACCGTAATACATCCCACTTTTGAAGAGATTGCCATTTTGGCCAGCATCGTGGCCATCAGAACGGTGATCAGCTACTTTTTGGAGAAAGAGATTAGTAAGTTCAATGTCAATGCATAAGAAATAACTTACAAGCATGAATTTCCTTGGCGTCAACAGTTATTTTTAACAAAAAAGTATTCCTATGAGCACCCAAAATCAAATGATGCTACCCGTCCTGCCATATGCAGCGAATACATTGGAGCCGGTAGTTTAGACAAAACCATCGGTTTCCACTACGGCAAACACCACAAAGCTTGTGTGGATAACCTGAAATAGGATTTTACTGATTTCTATCAATGTGCAGGCTTTATTAGAAGTAAAAGAAGCCAGCTCTTTGGCATGACTTCGGCCATTTAAATTTAGCCGTTGGACAAGCCGGGTTAACCTGAAAAATTAACTCCAAAAACAAAAGATTACGTTTAACAAACACTGATTTAACATGCACCTGTCTTTTCAAAAAATATATTATGTCATAACCACAGTGGTGGGCTTATTTGCTATTTTAATCCTGGGAAAAGCAATACTCATTCCCATCGCATTTGCCTTTTTAATAGCGTTTATACTCTTACCTGCAGCCCGGAAACTTGAATCCTGGGGAGCAAATGAAATAGTTTCGACTTTGCTATCCATTCTGGGCTTATTGCTGATAATTGGGGGAGGCATTTTTCTTTTCTCAAATCAAATCATCCAACTCTCAGAAAACTTAACTGATTTTAAAGTTAAAATTCTCAATGTTTTTGCTGAAGCCACATTATTCATCAATAAATACATTGGGTTTTTACCACAGCTGGGAAAGGGAGAGTTATTAGATAAGATCAAAAACTGGTTAACCGAGTCGTCTGGAACATTGTTAAGCCAAACCTTCAGTGGTACAGCTAATACCATTTTCGGTGTAATAACTGCATTGGTATTCACTTTCCTGATACTACTTTACAGAAAAGGGCTGGTCCGCGCTTTTGTCAGTTTTTATCCCCGGGAAAACAGAGAAAAGGCCTTCAACATGTTTAAATCTATTCAGCAGGTTGGACAGCAATACATTTTTGGAATGATGGTAATTATCCTGATACTGGGAATTGTGAACAGTATCGGGCTTTGGATTATTGGCATTGATAACCCTTTCCTTTTTGGATTTTTGGCCGGAATCCTTGCCATTATTCCTTATGCCGGAACAGTTATCGGAGCTGCCATTGCTGTATTATATTCTTTTATGACCTATGATTCAATTTGGATGCCAATAACCATCGCTATTTTCTTCTGGTTCGTTCAATTTACGGAAAGTAATTTTCTGTCTCCACGAATTGTGGGAGGAAATTTAAAAGTTAACGTTTTAACCTCAATTTTAAGCATCATCATCGGTGCTTCGATTTGGGGTATAGCCGGTATGATTTTATTTTTACCCTTCGCCGCCATGTTAAAAGTGGTTTGTGAAGAGTATGAAGAACTTAAACCCATTGCATTGCTGATGGGTGAACATAGTTCCAGGACGAAAGATGTCAATCATACTTTACTTGGTAAATGGTTTAAGAAGATACAAACCTGGTTTTCTTAATCTCGCACCACCTTTCAAAAAAACAACCTGATGAATGAATAAATACATGTAAAATTACTGACCCTAAAACGGTAAATTGACAAAAGTTTGATGACGGAAGACAAACATTCAAGTGGTAGTATCCTTTTTTTACCGCAAGAGTCCTTTTCTTGTAACCTTTTTAAAGATTAATACGGTTTTTCCACTTTGCCTTGCGGTCTGAATTTTAGGGAGTGTTATAGTTTTGAAATTGAACCTTTTTTTTAAAAGTCATGCAGCCTTTTTTAAAGGGTGTTTTGTTGCTAAAATTTCTCCAAAGCTTCAACGATATCATTTACCGAAGAACGTTTTTTGTAATCGGGGTCGAAATGGCGCCAGGCGATTTTCCCGTCCTGGCCAATTACATAAGTGGCCGGAATAGGCAGTTGCTGTGAATCGTCGGAATGGGCTTTTTTCAGGTTGGCACCAAGCACGGTATTGTACATGACCCGCTGCATGGAATCGGGCCGGAATTGCACATCGAAAGCTTCAGCAATGAGATAATCTTCATCAAAAAGCAAGGTAAACTCAGCGCCGGTTTTTTCGGCGGTTTCTCCCAGCAGGCGGACTTGTTCGGGCGATACGGCTACAAGGGTTGCTCCGTATTGTTGTATCACATCCAGGGAGTCCTGCAAGGTTTGCAGATGTTTGTTGCACACCGGGCACCAATGTCCACGATAAAAAATGATTACTACAGGCCCATGCTCCAGAGCTTCATGAAGAGAAAAGTTATTGCCCTGCATATCTTTGGCGTGAAACATTGGGACTTTTGCTCCCGGTTGTAATCCTTTGGCTTCTTTGGCTTTTCGGTAATTTTGAGGCATCGTTGGGTTGATTAGTATTATCTGGATAATAAAACCTACAAATAGAATTTTGCTTATAGATTTTGAAGCAATCAATCTGGATATATTCATAATATTTTAATTTTTAAATGTAAAAATTGGGTTGAACGATATATGGATTTATGTCTGAATAACAACTAAAAAACTAAGGTCGATAGATTACTGGTGGGCTAAACCCCGATGATGAAACTGACCTCACAAACCCAAGCACAAAAGAATGTTGCCAAGAGCACGAGAATGAAATTTTTTATTTACCCTTGAGTTTGCAAAATACTGATTATGTATTTTTTAACCTAATTATATTCGAATGAAACCTTAGAAAACAATTTGCCCTCTTCCCCCATATTTTCAATTTTTACAACTTGTTACGCGGATAGGATTTTCAAGGTAATGGTTTGAATGATGGGATTCATAGCATCCTCCTCCAGGCGAAACACCACCACATCACCCACATTCCACTTACGCATCATTGGTTTTACCAACTTTTCTCTTACGACCCAAAGCTGGGCACATGCGTTATTTTCAACCACCTTTTCTATGGCCGGAGCCCAGCCCCGGTCGTTTATTTCCATGGGGCCCAGTTCATCAATAACCAGCAGGTCTGTTGGCCGGGTCAGGGTTTGTACAATGATGTTGCAGCCTTGCTCAATGCCAGATTCTTCAAAATAGAATCGACCATAGTGGGGTTTTGTAGAGCTGGGTTGGGTCGAACACAAGGCGGTTTCTTCGCCTGTTTGAATGTTTTTGATTTTGTAAGCATTACGACTGCTGTCGTTGTTGTTGCCCAAAGTAATTAAACCACTTATCGCCAACCCTTCTTTTTGCAACTTCTCGACCAGTTCCCGGGTAAAACGGGTTTTTCCCTGGTTGATACGTCCTGTGAGGATAAATACCGGCTTACGGTTTTCTTCTGCATTGCGGAATGCGTCCAGCAAGGCCTGGGAGCGGCCCAGCATGGTGTAGGCAAGTTTTTTAAATCCTCTGACACTTTGTGACCGGCTGTAGAATTCTTCCATAACTCCCGGTAGTGCCGAAAAAGCCAGCTCTACTGACTGGTAAAGATTCTGGAAGCCCCGGTTGTACAACAGGTTTTTCACAACCGGGTTTTTCAGCCCTGCACTAATTACGGCAAAGCAGGTGAGCAGCAGCAATGCTCTGAAGCTCATTTTTAATCCGACGGAAAACCCTTCAGGGCTGAACATTTGCTCCAACCCGTTTTTAAAAAGAGCCGATAACAGGATGATGACACCCAGCTGTATCCACAGTGCGGGCTTTCGCAAATACCTCATATTGCTGGGGTAACGCAGATAACCAAAGGCCAGTACCATGAAAACCAAAATGCCCGAAATCCATAATGCTGAGTGGGTAATGACCAGCATGCCAGCCACCAGCACCGCAAAGCTCAGAAAAAGCAGCAGGAGGGAGTGATTGTTTTTGCGGGTATGTTTGAACAGGTCGCTTTGCCCGTGAGGTTGCACAGACTGATAAGCAGGACTGTCTGACTGGACTTTTACATAATTTCTGCCGGTCATGAATCCCATCAGGCCGGCCATTGCACCACTAAAAAGGTAAGCCAGGCTAAGCATTGCCAGCAACCAGGTGGGGGGAAGGTGCTCCAATCGCAATTGCCGGGCAGCAAAAAAATACATGTTCTCCAGCAGCAGCACAAAATCCCACCCATACAGGATGAGTAAGGTCAGGGCTTTTTGCAACAAAGCACTGAAAACAGCCAATGCTCCACCCACTAAATAGGAAAACAGGTTTCTGCCCGTGAGCCGAATCATCATGTCCAGTATAATAGCCTGGGAAAGGATTCCTATCATAGGTCCAAGGATGATAGCGCTGGGCGAAATGGACTTCATCAGGGCGCAAATCAGCCCTGCACGCCAAATCAAACCATGGCTTTTCCATACCTGGAAAAAGGAAATGACAAGATATACTGTGATAAAAGAAAGGATGGACCCTGCCAGAGGCAATTTCAGGTTATGCAGTAAACTCCCCAGTACAATCTCCACCGTAGCCCATAAACTACCCACCACAGCAGCCTTTAGCCATTTCTCAGAGAGTTGTTTTTTGGGGTAAATTTTCATTTTGGGTTGCTGGATTGTTGAATATAGAATTGGGTCGTTAATCATATCTCCACCTTAGTCCCGCATTCTTCTTCTCGCGAGGCTTCAGTAATGCTTAGCCTCAGTCTCTATCAAGATCCTTCCTGTAGTTGATATTGGAAAAAAGTTTTTCGGTATAAAAATTCTCGTTGTCAATTTCAGGGTAAAAAGTTTTCAGCGATAAAATGGCATCAAATATTCTGTATCGTTTTTCCAGCAAAGCTTTTTCCAGGGCAGCGGAGCAGCTTTTATGATAGTAGCTTGCCATGGTTTCTTTAAAACCCTTATGCCTGGGCATTACAACCTGGAAGTTGTGGCTGTTTTGGAGGATAAAGTCAAATAATCTTGTATTGAGCCAGGGCAGGTCGCAACCGATAACCAGATGATGCTCTGAGAGTGATTGCTCAAGGCAGGCGTGGATACCTGCAACAGGCCCACATCCGGGGAAAAGGTCGGCAACAGTGGGCAATCCGGTAAATGTATATTTTTCTGGTTCATTGGTGCTGAGCAAAATTTGTCCACACAAAGGCTCAAGCGCAGCAATGGAATATTCAATGAGTTTTTTGCCTTGGTGTTCAAACAGGGCTTTATCGCTACCAAAACGGCGGCTTTTGCCACCGGCCAGTATAATTCCGGTAACCAGGGATTTGGGGATGGGGGGATGAGGCATAGTGGACCGGTTTTTCAAATTGAGAAATGGTTGCTAAAACCTGTTGCAGGACGGGCCATAACAACCTCCACTACTACATTCATTGGACAAATCACTTTTAGCCTTTCCGGGTTTTGGAGCAGGTTTTTGGGAGCACTCCTGGTTGCATTCAGGGCAATACGCAATATACTTCCAGCACGGGCCGTAAATAAAGTCCTTGTATTCTTTTTTCAGCCCTTGATTGTTTTCAAAGGTGAGCTTGCAACCTTCGCAGTAGAATGTACTCATTATTGAATATGTTAAAGATTTATTATCTGCTGATTTACACAATGTGTGTTTTGAGAATGTGAGTCAAAAATAGCCATTTTGATGAATATGGGTATCCAAAAAATTGTTTTTATAAGTACAACCCGAAATTCTTTTGGAACAAAACTTTTAATGGTAAACTTTCCTGCTAATGTTGTTCGCAAAACACCATTTTATGCCATGGCTTTAGTCATCCTCATCTAATTCAAACATTTCATTGACACTTGTATTAAGTACTCCGGATATTTTTAAAGCAAGAATTGCATATGGTTTTGACCTACTAATATACAGCTGATATATTATACATAGGAAGGTGTTAAACAAGTGTTTGGAAATATTTTCTGTCAATTGTTTGATTTTTCCCGTAAAATTCATAACTTCCCGCTCACAATTATGCACTTTTGCATAAGAACTAGCAAAAAGTTGATTTATGCAAAAACGTCCTGAAGCCAAAGTGAAACTATTTATAAAATATATGGTTAGCCTTCGATGCAAGCTGCTGGTGGAGGAAGAGCTCAGGAAGTTTGGAATAAACTACTCGCTAATAGATTTGGGGGTGGTAGAGTTGCAGGAAAACATAACCCAGGAACAGCGTGACCAGCTCAAAACAACGCTTAGCAAATCGGGGCTGGAGTTGCTTGATGACAAGAGGATCATTCTGGTTGAAAGAATAAAAAATGTGGTTATTGAAATGATCCACTTCTCCGAAGAAATGCCCAAAGTAAATTACTCTGACTACATTAGCGAAAAACTGGGATACGATTACACTTATTTGTCTAATGTTTTTACAGAATTAAATGGCATTACCATCCAGCAGTATATCATCAACAATAAAATTGAAAGGGTAAAAGAACTATTGTTGTACGATGAACTCAACCTTACCGAAATTTCCTACCGACTTCATTATAGCAGTGTCGCACATCTTTCCAATCAATTCAGAAAAATTACGGGCACCTCTCCTTCTTATTTCAAGAAATTGAAGCTCAAGCGCATGAAAAATCTTGAAAACCTGTGATTTGTGTAATACTTTACTTTTTGGGTGTAATATATAAGCCATAAGTGAGCATTACCTTTATAACGTAAAATGCTTTTACATCTGATCGCGCCAGTTGCGTGAAACCACAAACATTTATCACCATGAAAAAACTTTCAATCTGGTTTGCCATGGCAGCCATCCTATTTGCATTGAATCCAGGTTACCTGAAAGCAGAAAGCACGATGGAGCCTGCTTCGATAGATCCGGCAAAAACTGAACTAACAGCAATCACACCAGCTGAAACCAGTCAGACAATCCTTTCTATACCGGAAGCTGAGCTGGCAATGGTAAGCTCTGCTGAAACCGCTGAAACCACTTATGCCAATGCTCAACTCGACAGACTAAATGAAATCAACGAAATGGATTTGTCAGCTTTGAGTTCATCTGAAAAAAATGAATTAAGAAAAGAAGTCCGTGATATCCAAAAAGAGCAAAGACCATCAGGGGGTGTCTATATATCAGTAGGTGGTGCAATCCTAATCGTATTGCTTCTTATTCTTTTACTTTAAAAAGATTACAGTAAGAAGAAGGTTGCAACAGCAACCCTTAAAGGTGATTAAGAACTAATCATTATGGAGTGCATGTGCGCCAACAATCCAAACTTTTTTATTAACAATTTAAAAATCTAAATCATGGGAAGTTTACTTTATATCATTGCAGTCATATTAGTAATTGCATGGCTGGTCGGTTTTATTGGCTATAGTGCTGGTGGGATTATACATATCCTGTTAGTTATTGCAGCCATTGCTATAATATTCAGACTTATACAGGGAAGAAAAGTTTGACGAAATTCTGATTATTTAATGCAAAAATTTTAGAAACGAGCATGATTCGTTAAACCCAATCAAGGGTGTATATCCATCATGCGGATACCCCACAAGGGGAAATAAGCATCCGTGCAAAAATCAATTTTATATAACCATGAAAAGAGGAAAAGTGTTTTTAAGCATACTGATAGGCACCACCGCCGGTGCATTAATAGGAATGTTATTCGCTCCCCAAAAAGGGGCGGATGCCCACAAAAAAATCGCTAAAACGAGAAAGAAATTTGAAGACACGATTAAAGAAAAAATTGATAAAGCCTCCGCCATTAAATAATGCTTACATGTACCAAAGCAGTGTTCGTAAAGGAAAGGCCCCTTGCATATTGCAGGGCAGGCATCTAACCCTAAAAACATAAATTGAAAACAGATGACACCCTTACCGATATTGCCAAAATACACAATAAAGTAAAAGAAGATGATATTGCCTGTCTTACATAACAGGCCAGGGATAGGCCAGAAAAACTATAAAAAGAACCTATTGCTGTATTCCACAATTTTTTCAAATGACATCTTGAATAGTATAAACTTCTTTGATATACTTTCATAGCATACAGGCTTGGGTTTCTGGCTATAAACGTTCGTTATAATGAATATCTCTTTTCAAAAAATGTTTTTTGCAATTGCAACCACCTTTGCCTTGTTTGCAATACTTGTGGTAGGCAGGACTATTCTTATTCCTATCAGTTTTGCATTGCTTATCTCATTTATTCTCTTACCCCTGGCCAACAGGTTCGAAAAATGGAAGGTAAACCGTATGTTTGCCGCCTTATTTTCTATTCTGACAACCATATTGGTATTAGTGGGCGGGATATATCTTTTTTCAACCCAGATTGTTTCCATCGCCAGTGAATTTTCGCACTTCCAGGAAAAAATCATTACAGTACTTGCAGAGGCTACTGCCTGGTTGAACAGTAACATAGGCATTATTCCCAACCTGGAAAAAGATGATCTGATGAATCAGCTCAAGAGCTGGTTAAGTGAATCATCAGGCTCATTAGTTCAGCAAACCTTCAGTGATTCAGCGATCTTTTTGACCGGGCTGATTGCCACCATCATTTTTACTTTTCTGTTTTTGATTTACAGGGAAGGATTTAAGCAGGCCGTTATTCTGTATTTTCCTGAAGAAAAAAGAGAAAAAGCCTTCAAAATGCTCAAATCCATTCAGCAGGTTGGCCAAAAATATCTTGTAGGCGTCATCCTGATTGTTATTGTAATTGGCATAATAAACAGTTTGGCCCTGCTGATTATCGGAATGGACTATCCGTTCTTTTTCGGTTTTTTGGCCGCTATTTTGGCCATTATTCCTTATGTGGGAACAACCCTAGGTTCCACTATAGTGGTTTTGTATGCTTTTATGACCTATGATTCCCTCTGGATTCCCATTGCCGTGATGGTTATCTTTTGGTTTATACAGTTGGTGGAAAGTAATTTTCTGAGTCCGAAAATTGTGGGCGGAACTTTAAAAGTCAATGCCCTGGCAGCCATCATAAGTATCATTGTGGGGGCTACGATATGGGGAGTTGCCGGGATGATTTTATTCCTACCCATTACGGCCATGCTAAAAGTTATTTGCCAGGAGTATGAAGAATTGAAACCCATTGCATTGTTTATTGGAGAACAGAATGTAAAAGAAAAAAGTATTGATACAGAAGTTCTCAGCAATTGGGGAGTGAAAATAAAAAACTTATTTCAAAAAAGGATATAGTATGAAAAAGCAAACCGATTCCCGTTTTCCTAATAAAAGTACGCTCCGCCAAAAGGCTGAAGCAAAGTTGAAAACAACACGGTTGAACAATAAACCCCCTGCTTCAGAAACGGATATCCTTGAAGAGGTTCATGAATTGCGGGTGCACCAGATTGAGCTGCAAATACAGAACGAAGAGCTTATCTTGGCCAGGGACAGGGCAGAGCTTGCAGAAAAAAAATATACGGAGTTGTATGAATCGTCGCCCTCAGGTTATCTGACCCTTTCAAAAGAAGGCGATATCCTGGAGTTAAATGATAGTGCAGCCAGGATGATACATAAGGAACGTTCGACACTTATAAACAACCGATTTGCCCTTTTTATTTCAGAAGAAACACAAGGCGATTTTATCCGGTTTTTTGACAGAGTTCTGAAAAGCCATCAAAAAGAAAGCTGCGAAGCGGTTCTGAAAAGACCAGACAACACTCTCCTATACATAAACATTGATGCTATTACCAGCAAGGATAAAGAGTTCTGTCTGCTAACCATGGTGGATATTACCAAAAGCAAAGAAGCCGAAAAATCCCTGTTTAAGCTTAAAGTGGCCAACGAATCCATTGAATTCAAACAGAATTTTCTGGCCAATATCAGCCATGAAATGCGCACGCCCCTTACCGGAATACTGGGAATAATTGATATTCTTGAACATACAGAATTGACCCAAACCCAAAGGGACTATTTGGACACCTTAAAACATTCCAGTATGAATCTCAGGGAAATCATCAACCAGGTACTGGATTACTCCAAAGTAGAAGCCGGTAAAGTAAAACTAAAACCGTCTCTTTTTGAATTAAAAAAGCTGCTGGCAGAAACGAAGATTTTGCACAAAGGAAGCGTTAAGCCCGGGGTGCATTTCAGCACCCAATCAGACTTTAATATCCCGGGCTTAATTTGTGCCGACGAAAATCGTATACAGCAGGTCATCAACAATCTTGTTTCAAACGCCCTGAAATTTACCAATACGGGCTCTGTAGTTCTTAGCAGCAAGTTGTTGTCGCCCAGGCCGCTCAGCAAAGAGGTGATGATAAAAATTGCGGTTACCGATACCGGAATCGGCATCCCTGATGAATTGCAGGGAAAACTTTTTGTCCCTTTTTCGCAAATTGATGATAAAAACACACGAAAATATGAAGGCACCGGATTAGGCCTTTCAATATGCAAAGAGCTGGTTACGCTTTTGGGAGGTAAAATAGGAGTCACAAGCGAATACCACAAAGGAAGCACCTTCTGGTTTGTGTTTCCGGCACTGTTAACAGCCACTTCGGCGAGTATATCAAAATCAGTGGACCAACCTGGGCGGTCATTCTCCAATCATAAAATTAACAACAAGCATTCCCTTAATATTCTTTTTGCTGAAGACAAAGTGGTAAACCAGAAGGTTATAAGCCTTATGCTTACCTCTATGGGGCATCAGGTTACCCTTGCCAGCAATGGGGAACAAGCGTTAAACTCATACAAGTCTGGCGAATTTGATCTGATTCTTATGGATATTCAAATGCCTGTAATGGATGGTATTACCGCCACGCGGAAGCTAAAAGAAAGATTCGAGCGGTTGCCACCCATCATAGGACTTAGTGCCAATGCATTTGAGGGAGACCGGGAAAAATATATGGTACTGGGAATGGATGAATACCTCACCAAACCTTTTAATAAAGAAGAGTTTGTTGAATTAACGACCAAACTCATAAACGGATAACCATTGAATATATTCATAGACCTTTTGGGTGGAGAGTTTGTCTTTGCTTTTCTGTTTGATGCAATTTCCCGGAGTTGAAAGTTGTGAGTGGGGTATGACATCCTTGTTTTTGCTTTACCACATTACCAGCCTTCAAAATCTGTGAATAATGTAACTAATTTTTTATTCTATGTAACCCTTTTTAAGACCACGTAATTTACCTTTATGTGTTAATTAATATATACACAATTAAAATCAATGGTCATGAACAAAACTATATTTAAAGGAAACTGGAACGAGCAAAAAGGTAAGCTCAAGCAAAAATATGCAAATCTCACCGACGATGACCTGAAGTATGCCGAAGGCAAAGAAGATGAATTGTTGGGAAGACTTCAGAAAAAGCTTGGGAAATCAAAAGAAGAAGTTGAAAAGCTTATTTCAAAGCTATAGCTGATATGCATTGGGCCTGAATGCCCAAAAGGTATTGCCTCACGCAGAGATCGTTCAGAGAAATTGCAGGAGTTATAAAATTTTAATACTGTGTTTGTATTTGGTTTACTTCCGGAATCTTGCTTAGAAACTTTGAACCTTTGCGTGAGGTTCGATTTTGTGGCCTTGTGAATAAAAACCTGGTGTTCTTCTTTTCTTCATAATTGAAACAACCCCATTGCTTTAACTATGCATCATAAAATTGTTAGTGATATATACTCAAAGGTACTATTGTGAAAAAAATTAATTCAGTCAAAAGAATCATTCCCAAACTACCCAATGTAAAGAAACAGGCCATTAAGCTCAGCGAGACAACGTTCAAAGAAACAAAAAAGGCAAATGTATTTTTTTCGGAGGTAGGCAATTTTTTTTTGTTTCTGTGGCTTACCACACGTGAGGCATTTTCCCGCGAATTTGAGTTTAAAGAGTTTCTTCGACAGTGTTATCAAATAGGGAACAAAACATTGCCCCTTATTTCGGTAACCGGTGTGGTAATAGGCCTGGTGCTAACCATTCAGTCGCGCCCTGTACTGGTTGATTTTGGGGCTGAATCGATGCTCCCGGCCATGGTAGCCTTGTCTATCGTAAGAGAAATGGGGCCAGTGGTTACCGGATTGATTTGTGCGGGAAAGATAGGTTCGGGTATGGGCGCCGAGTTGGGTTCCATGAAGGTGAGTGAGCAGATTGATGCCATGGAAGTTTCATCTACCCATCCTATTCGCTTTTTGGTGGTCACAAGGGTTTTGGCAGCCACACTCATGATACCCATACTGGTTCTATACGCTGACGCACTGGGTATCCTTGGGAGCTGGGCCGGGGCAAATATCAAAGGAAATGTAACCTTTGTATTGTTCTTTTCCCAGGCTTTCAGTGCCATAGGTTTTATGGATTTTTTACCCGCTGTAATAAAAACCTTCTTTTTTGGGGCAGCTATTGGATTTGTGGGATGTTTTAAAGGCTATACAGCAGGGCGGGGAACAGAAAGTGTGGGCAAAGCAGCTAATTCAGCAGTAGTGCTTGCTTCCCTGTTCGTGATACTAATCGACCTGATAGCTGTACAGATAACCGATATGCTTTAAAAGTCAATAACATCATGACCAACCACCCTCAACCTGATATCAGCCCATCAACCCAGCCGGTTATTGAAATCAATAATCTGAAAAAAGCATTTGGCCAAGTGCCAGTATTACAAGACCTGTCGCTAAAGCTCTATGATAATGAAAACCTTGTAGTGTTGGGCAAATCGGGTTCAGGCAAATCGGTACTGATAAAATGCATCGTAAAACTACTACAACCCGATGAGGGCTCAATCACCGTGTTGGGGCTGGACGTAAACCGTTTGCACAACCATGACCTGGCAGCCCTCAGGCAAAAGATTGGCTTCCTTTTTCAGAGTGGTGCCCTGTACGATTCCATGACCATCAAACAAAACCTGGAATTTCCCCTGAAAAGGGTCAGGAAAAATCTTTCATCCAAAGAAAGGGATGAAAAAATAGAAGAAGCGCTTGAAAACGTAGGGTTGTCAGACACTATACACAAAATGCCCTCAGAGCTTTCGGGAGGAATGCGCAAGCGGGCAAGCCTGGCCCGTACCATTGTTGTCGATCCCTTGATTATGCTCTACGACGAGCCTACAACAGGGCTCGACCCGGTAACATCTGATGAAATAAGTGCGCTGATTAAGGATGTGCAGAAAAAATACAAAACATCCTCCATCATCATCACGCACGATATTGAATGTGCCCGCGCTACTGCTGACAGGCTGATTATGCTAACAGAAGGGGAAGTCTACCTGGAAGGGGATATGAAAGCCTTTGAAGCATCAACCGACCCAATTATCCGGTCATTTTTTAAATAATGCCAATTATTTACCTCAACACTAAAAAAACAACAAAATGGATAACTATTCACCAACATTTAAAGCACGATTAGGCCTTTTCATTTTTGTGGGGTTGGCCATTTTCGTAATTGCCATCTTTTTTATTGGCAAGCAGCAGAATTTATTCAATCCTGTATTTAAAGTTACTGCCAACTTTCACAATGTCAGCGGGCTGCGGGTTGGAAACAATGTCCGTTTCTCGGGTATCGATGTCGGAGTCATTGATAATATAAGGATTATAAATGATTCTACGGTGCAGGTAGACATGCTCATCCGAAGAAATGTGCAGGAATTTATAAAGGCAGATAGCAGAGCCACTATAGGTTCTTCAGGGATTATTGGCGACCGGATACTGATCCTTGCACAGGGGAGCAACAAAGCAGCTATTGTAAAAGACGGACAGCATCTCATGGCCGATGAACCTCTGGAAACAGATGCCATCCTTGCAAGCCTGGATAATACGGCAGCAGATGTGGAAATTATCGCACATGAACTCGCAGAGGTAATGAGCAACATTAACAGCGGAAAAGGTATGCTGGGGCAGCTCATCGTGGATTCGGCCATTGCCGGAAATGTAAGCCAGACCATAGCCAACTTTATGAAAAGCTCGGAAGGCCTGGATGAAACCATTGAGGTGACCAAAGAGAATGTATTTGAATTTATGGAGAAACTGCAGCTCACTGTGGCAAGAACAGAAATTGCTTCCAACGCTCTGGGAGAGATCATGGTTAAGATAAACAGTGGTGAGGGAACCCTGGGCATGTTGATTCAGGACACTACCATGGCAGAGAACCTGGATCAGACTCTGATCAACCTGAAACAAAGCTCGAAAGGCCTGGATGAAAATATGGAAGCACTTAAGCATAGCATACTTTTCAGAAGGTACTTCAGAAAACAAGATGAAAAGAATGAAAGAGAAAGAATAGATAAAGAGAAAGAAATAAGTTCTGAGCCTGGAGAGCATTAAAATGCAATGGAAAGGTGCCATAATACTTGCGTTTGTAATAGGGAATACAATGGGTTTTGCATTGGCTCAACAGGAGACTGCACCCCAGGATACCACCCACTTATACGAAAATATTGAGACCTATTCCGAGCAAAGTAAATTCACCAGGTTTATGTTCCGGCTGTTTTTTAAGCCGGTAGCCCCGGGCCCTGCACCCGGCAAACCGCAAGCCAGGCTTAAGCAGGCGCCCTACAGCACCTTTGAAGGAAAGATTATCAGGCATATACACATTGTAACACTTGATCCGTTTGGAAATTCCATTGGCGACACCATTACCTCATCACTAAACTTCTTTTCCAGAGCAGGTAACAAGCTTCATGTAAAAACCCGGGTTAGCACCATTCGCAACCTGCTGCTTTTTCGCGAAAACCAGGTTTTCGATTCCTTGCTGGTAAAAGAATCGGAGCGATTGGTACGCAACAGCACCTACATAACCGACGTGTCATTTTTTGTGCAGCAATCAACCCAATACACCGACTCGGTAGATATTTTTATTCGTGAACTGGATAGGTGGAGTATTATTCCGGGCGGCGACCTCTCTTCAAAGCGAATGGCATTTACTCTGAGAGAAGAGAACTTCATTGGGCTGGGACACGAGTTTCGGAATAGTATCGTATGGAACCACACCACAGGCAATTATGCCTTTCGAACAAGATACCATGTTCCCAATTTTCACAATACCTTTATTAATTCAACACTGCAATATGGCACCGACGAATACGGCAACTTTGTCAAAAGCTTTGCGGTGGACCGCCCGTTTTATTCCCCATTCGCCCGTTGGGCAGCAGGGGTAAACATTTCGCAGCATTTGCGAAAAGATTCGGTATGGGACGAAAATTTTATGCAGTTTAAATATAATGCACAGGATGTGTGGGCGGGGAGTGCTATTCGCATATTCAAGGGCAATACAGCATACAGCCGTACCACAAATTTCATCTCTGCCGCCCGGTTTATCCGGATTCGTTATCTGGAACAACCACCACCAACATTGGATACACTGCAGTATTATACCGATGAAAATTTTTACCTGGCCAGTTTGGGTATTTCAACCCGGCAATACGTGCAGGATAAATATATTTTCAAGTTTGGCATTACCGAAGATGTGCCCGTGGGCAGAGTAATGAACTTTACCGGAGGGGTTCAGCAAAAAAACAATTTTGGGCGCACTTACCTGAAAGCCCGCTGGTCGTCAGGTAATTATCATTCATATGGATATCTGAGCTCCCACCTGGAAGTGGCCACTTTTATTTACCGGTCAAGCACCCAGCAGGGGGTAATCAATGCTGGGGCCACTTATTTTACCAACCTGCTAACATTGGGAAACTGGAAACTCAGGCAATTTATTAAGCCATGGGCAACTTTTGGCTTCAGGCGTACGGATTACGACCAGCTGAGCATTAACGACGGGTATGGCATTCCCGGGTTCAATAGCCCCCATCTGGCCGGGAACAGCAGGCTGCTTTTAACATCGCAAACACAGACCTACGCCCCCTGGGATTTCATTGGGTTCCATTTTGGCCCCTACTTTACATTCGCCATGGGAATGCTTGCCGATAAAGAAACCGGATTTCGCAACAGCAGATTGTATTCACAATTCGGACTGGGGGTTATAATTAAGAACGACAACCTGGTGATGAATGCTTTTCAGGTTTCTCTTTCCTTCTATCCTATTATGCATGACAAAGGCAATAATATTTTTTTATTCAACTCTTTCCAGACCACCGACTTTGGTTTTCGCGATTTTGAGATTAAAAAACCGGCAGTAGTATTGTTTCAGTAAGGGTTAATAGGAGATGGTATGATCTATCCCCAGCAGTGCAAGCAATATTTTTTGTTCTATATCGATGTTGTGCGGGGGCTTCAGCCCCATGGTTTGCAGCAACGGCAATGGATATGAGGCAGGATAACAACTTTTAAAAATATTTGCACTGCCCCATACATTACCGTCAGTTTTAACTGACGGATCAAAAATCTCAAAAACTTAGGGGGGCTTCAGCCCCATTATGGTAAAGGATAGGTTCTGTTACTTATCCATTGGCA
>SL_3KL_010_SEDDRAFT_10001128_pt1 | contig 23878 bp, 22 predicted proteins | sample SodLakKL_010_SED_2_FD_10381 | JGI IMG/M metagenome (IMG submission 10381) | reverse complement strand
ATGGCGGTAGCGCTGGAGAACCCGAGCCACGATCCACACGGCGCCCCCATCCCCACACGGGCGGGGCGGGTGGAAACGACGGAGCGAACCACCCTGGCCGACGTGGATGTGGGCAGCCGGGTCCGGATCCGGGCGGTCCGAGACGACGATTCGGAGCGCCTTCGGTACATGGAGTCTCGGGGCCTGCTGCCCGGCGTCCTGCTCACCGTTGAGAAGCAGGCTCCCTTCAACGGCCCGGTCTCGGTCCGCGTGGGGGAGCCCCCCGGGGCGCTGGAGACCGTGGGTCAGGAGTTGGCCCGACGCATCCGGGTCGGCAAGGTGAAGGACGACGGGGAACCGATCCGGAGCGAGCCCCGGGCCGTCGACGAACCGACCCCGGACTGAAGCTGGGGGTGGCGGCAGCTCCCCAGGGCTCAGTCCGACGAGGGCGGCCCGTCCACCGACCGGACTCCCGGCACCACCAGGGCCTTCGTGACCCGCAGGGCCTCGACGTCGCGGAGGGCTTCCTCCACCTCATCCAGCCCGTACTCCCGCCCGATCACGCGCTCGAAGGGAAGGGCATCGCCCCACCGCTCAAGCATCCGGATGGCCCCCACCAGGTGACGAAGATCGGTGCCCCACTGACCCCGAAGCTCCACATGCTTCCGATTGAGCTCGCTATGGGGGTTCAGCTCCACCCCTCCCGTGTCGGTGTAGTGTCCGGCCACCACGTAGGTGCCCCCATCCCGAAGAAGCTTCAGCCCCTCCTCGACCGCCGAGGGCTGACCCGCCGCCTCGATGACCACGTCCGCCCCCCGACCCGAGGTGAGCTCCAGGACCGCCTCCCTGCGCTCCTCCCGGCTGGTAGCCGCGAGGGAGAAGGTCTGGTCGGCCCCGAGGAGTGAGGCCAGCGCCAGACGGTCCTCGGGGTCACCGATGGCGAGCACCCGACCGGCCCCCCTCAGGTGGGCGAAGGCCATGGCGCTGAGCCCCACCGGCCCGGTGCCCTGGACCAGGACCGTGCTCCCCATCTCAAGGTCGCTCCGCTCCACGGCGGCGAAACCGGTGAAGAGGCCGCACCCTCCGCCGATGAGACGCCGGTAGGGCACCGACTCGGGGACCCGGAGCAGGTGGACTCCGGGCCGGAGGTGGATCACCTCGGACCAGCCTCCCATGAGTCCCTCGGAGAGGGGACTCGTGATCCCGTAGACTCGCCTGGACGGACAACGGTTGGGCTGGCGTGCCACCTGACACTGGAAGCAGCGGTAACAGGTGCCGAAGACGTCGAGGAAGGTCACGACGTCACCCACGGACAGGGCGTGTCCCATCACATCGGTGGAGATTCCTCGCATCTCCCTGACCCGGCCCACGCTCACATGACCCGGAATGATCGGATAGGGAACTCCGGCCAGGCGACCATGCCAGAGGTGCACGTCCGTGCCACAGACTTCGCTCGCCAGGGTCTCGAGGAGGGCCTCCCCGGGCCCACACTCCGGATCGGAAAAGGTCTGGAGACGAATGGGTCGTCCCGGACCGGGCATGACAGCGGCTCGTACGCTCATGGATGGGCTCCTCGGAAATCAGGAATCAGGAACACGATGGCAGATTCGACTCTTCCCCTTCCTCCACCTCAACCTCGAGTTCACGGATCACCAGGGAGGCGAAAACCCCCGTCCCGTCGCCGAAGAGGGAGGGGGTTCGGACCTGCCCGGAGGGGTTGAAGCTTCCCCCTCGACTCCAGTTCGTGGCGTTCCGGTCCAGCGCCGAGATCAGGACCCGGGCACGCACCCCGGTAGGAAGGCCGCCCTGGAGGGCCAACAGGAGTTCCCTGTCGCCGGAAAACCGTCGGAAGACCCCGAACTGGGAGGGGAAGAGGATCGAGGTGTCCGCCTCGGAGATGGCCAGTCCCAGGAGAATGAGAGGATCGTTCACCACCTCGATACCCTCCTCCTCGAGAGCCGCCCGGATTCCCCTGAGCTCCACCTCGGGCACGTAGGCCCACACCCCCGCCGAGGGGGTCCATTCCAGGGGGAGGAGGGAGCGAGGGGCGAGCCTGCACGCACCGCCCTGGGGGCGGGGGCTCAGGAGTTCGAAGTCGCCGGGGATGATCGTGCGGCCTTCGAGGAACTCTCCTCCCGGCAGGGAGACCTCCAGGTCGAAACGTGCCCCCGGGCGGACGAGCTCCCCGTCCTCCGGCGGAAGCCGAAAGCAAGCGGTGAAGAAGTCCTCTTCCGGAAGGAGGTCGTGGCACTCCTCAGGGGCCACCTCCTGAAAGGTGGCTCTGGCGCCGTCGTCCCGGGTCACCTCGATCCGAGCTTCCCTCGTGCCTCCGGGATCGGTCCCGCCGGACCAGTGGAGGAGGGCCAGCCCCTCACCGGCGTCCTCCTCGACCCGGAGGTACACCTCGGCCACCAGCACCTCCTGCGGGACCGCCACGGTGATCTCCTGGAGCTCGCACGCGGCAGTGGCGAGAAGGATCGCCAGGAGGGCCAGCCGGCCGCTCCACGGGCCGCTGCGCTGGACCTTCCTGCCCCCCTTCAAAAGCTCACCTCCACCCCGAAGGTGGGGAGCAGCGGGAACATGGAGAGCCCGGAGCGCGTCGGCGGATCGGCGCTGAAGTCGTAGAAATAGAAGAGGACGTTGGACTGGTTGTATACGTTCAGGATGTCCAGGTACGGAGTGATCGAGCCCCATGAGGGCCGGAAGCTTCGCCGGAAGGAGACGTCCATCCGGTGGTAGGTGGGGTAGCGTTCGCCGTTTCTGGGGCCCAGCACCACGGCCCGAGCCGGCTCCTCCTCCGTCTCCGATCCGAACTGCTCGCCCTGTCCCTGCCATCGACTTCTTCCGCCCCGGGTCTGCCTCGCTTCGAAGAAGGCGTACTGGGCGAGGGGCCGTGTGTAGGGAAGTCCGGTCCCCACATGCCAACGAAGCCCCCCGGTCCATTCCCGGGGCAGGGGGACCCGGAGCACCAGGTCCGCATCCAGGCGTCGATCGTGGAGGGGAGAATAGGTGATCTCGGGACGGTCCTCCCGCCCCGAGATGAAGTCGGGGAAGGTCCGATCGGCCTGGAGCCAGGAGAGCGAAAGGGAACCGGTGACGGTGCCCTCGGTTCGCTCCAGGAAGAGATCGGCGCCGTAGCCCCGGCCCCGCCCGTCGACGGTCTCGTCTCCGGGGTCGTTGGGGTCGGCGGCGAGGTTGGAAGCGATGACTCCATCGAAGCTCCGGTAGTAGCCGTCGGCGGCCACGAACCATCCCTCGGCGGGAAAGCCCTCGTAGCCCACCTGGATCTGGTCCGAAACCAGATGGGGCACCAGATCCGAGGCCGTCACCCAGAGATCGATCCCCAGGGGGAGTTCCTCGTCACGAAGAGACTGGGCGAACTGGGAGTAGCGCCCCACCGAGGCCTTCACCGCCCCGTCGCCTCGTCCGACGAAGCGGCGGACCGCCAGCCTGGGGCCCGGGACGACGACCCGGTCTCCCTCCTCGGGGAACCATGCGTCGACCCGAACACCGCCCTGAAGGCTCCACCGACCCGGACTCCTCCACTCCAGCTGCCCGAAGGCGCCGGTGGAGATTCCACCTCCATCGCCTCCACCGAAGTTCGTCCCGCCCGAGGCAGCGAAGTTCTCGAAGGTATACCGGTCCGCCTCCACCCCGGCCTTGGCCTGCCACCCCGGCGCCAGGTATCGGTTCACGCTGGCGTGACCCAGCCCCTGGACGATGCTGCTGCCAAACTCCGAGTCATCGAAATCGGTGAAGGTGAGCCCGGTCTGGAAGCGACTGGCTCCGAGCCGAAGCTCCAACCCTCCCCCACCCTCGAAGGGCAGACGATACCGGGTCCCCAGGAGGTCGTTCCCCCAGTCCCAGAAGATGCGAAGGGGAAAGTCCTCCTGCCCGATCCGGGAGAGGTCCAGCACGTCCCTTCCGGAATAGCCGGTCACCGTCCACCGCCCTCCCCCGGGGGTCCAGACATCCAGGATTCCCTGCAGATCCCGAATCACGTAGGGGAGCTCGGTGACGGGGCGGGCGAGTTGGTCCACGTAGGAGCGGCGTCCCGATACCCGCCACCGGGTCGACCTGAGCCCCAGACGCTCCTCGAGGCTCTCGCCGAAAGAGCCGGACACCGCCGCCCGGGCCGCCAGGAGGGAGACGCCCCCGTCCACCTCGAAGGTTCCCGATCCAGGGTCGGTCTCCACCCGCAGAACCGAGGAGACCCTCCCTCCGAACTCGGCGGGGAAACCTCCTGATTCAAGTTCGACCCGGTCCACCATGTCGGCGTTGAACACCGAGAAGACTCCCCCGACATGGAAGGGATTGAAGAGGGGGAACCCGTCCAGGAGGATCAGATTCTGATCGGCGGATCCCCCACGCACGTTGAAGCTGGCGCTGAAGTCGGTGGGTGAGACCACCCCTGGAAGGATCTCCAGAGCGCGGAGCGGGTCGGCTTCGGCGAGCCCCGGCACCCCCCGGATCTGTTCCGAGGAGAGCTCCCGAACCGTGATCCCGGCTCCCTCCTCGAAACGGGCTCTCCGCCGGCTTCGCTCGCCGTCCACCAGGACGCCCTCCACCTGTATGGCGACGGCCTCCATCTCTACATCGATGCGGACTCGGTCCGCACCCGCCTCCACCCGGACCGAGCGTTCCAGCGACCCGAACCCCAGGCGAAGGAATCGGACTTCGTACTCGCCGGGAGGCAGGCGGTCCACCCGAAAGTAGCCTGCGTCATCGGTCTCCGTCGTGCGAAGCGGACTCTGGTCGTCCTCGAACCAGAACTCCACCACCACCCCACGCAGGAGGGCGCCCTCCTGCGACGCCACCCGTCCCTCCACGCCGCCCGACTCGGGGGCCTGGGCGGTCACCCCCCATCCGGGCCCGACGGGGCCTCCCAGGAGGAGGACCCAGCACAGGAGCCATGGAGCCGTCGGAAGATGCAGGAGCGTCATGGGCGCATGCACGAGCGGAAGATCCACGGATAGAACGGGATTCCACGCCGACCCGGGAACGTCGCCGTGGGGTAGGACGAGTCTTCCCCTAAAGATTGGAGGGAAGAAGAAGCGGTGGTCTGGAACCCCCTGCACGGCTGCAGGGTCCACAGCCATGCCCTTCCATCACCCATCCCGCCACATCCGTGTCCTTGGCGACGATGGGCCGCTCGCCTGGTGAGTCAGAGATTCAGTGCGCACCGACGCGAAGCGGTGGTCGGGCGGTCCCAACGGTGGCACCTCGACATTCTCAACAGCCCCTCAAGAGTGAAGATCTTCTACAGCGATCACTTCGTGCTCCCTCTGCCCCCGGGCCACAGATTTCCCATGAAGAAGTACCGCCTTCTTCGGGAAGCGGTGAGCGTCGCTGGCCGAGGTGAATGGGCGGAGCTGGAGGTACCGGAGGCCGTGGACGACCGCACTCTCCTCAGGGTCCACACTCCCGAGTACCTGGATGCGGTGACGTCGGGACGCCTCTCCGCTCGGGACCAGCGGGCCATCGGGTTTCCCTGGTCACCTGGACTGGTGGAGCGCTCCCGGCGGTCCGTCGGAGGCACCCTGAGCGCGGCACGGGCGGCCCTGGAAGACGGCGCCGCCGCGAATCTGGCCGGTGGAACGCACCACGCCTTCGCCGATCGGGGCCAGGGGTTCTGTGTCTTCAACGATGTGGCGGTGGCTGCCAGGGATCATCTGGAGAGGGGATCGGCTGCGCACCTGGCCGTATTGGACCTGGACGTCCACCAGGGAAACGGCACCGCGGCCATCTTTCACTCCGATCCCCGGGTCTTCACCGCGTCGGTGCACGGAGAGCGGAACTTCCCTTTTCGGAAGGAGGAGAGCGACCTGGACCTCCCCCTTCCAGACGGCACCGAGGACGAGCCCTACCTCGAGGCCGTGGGCCAGGCACTGGAGGCCACCCTGGCCCGGCCCCTTCCGGATCTCCTCTTCTATGTGGCCGGAGCCGATCCCTATCGCGGAGATCGACTCGGACGCCTCCGCGTCTCTCGGGAGGGTCTGGCCCACCGGGATCGGAGTGTCCTGGAGGCGTGCTGGAATCGAGGCGTGCCCGTCGCCGTGGTCATGGGTGGAGGATACGCCGAGCCGGTCGGGAAGACCGTGGGCATCCATCTCCATACGGTGGAGTCGACGGCCAGGACGCTCGTTCCACGTTCCTGGGATCAGTCGAAGTGAGACCTCGGGCGGGCGGGCTGCAGCGGATACCTTCCCCCGAACGCTGTTCAGACCCCCCGGGGGCGACGGTTCGTCACGGCTCGGGACGGGAGCACTGCTTCTCGCACGCGGGTTCCGTCTTCCCGGAGGAGGCGGATGATCTCCTCGACATGATCCCGACCCCGGGTCTCCAGGTGCATCCCGATCTCCACATCGCCCACCGAAATGTCGGCGAAGGCCCGCTGATGAGCGATCTCCAGAACGTTCGCGCCCTGGTCCGCGACGAGGCGGGTGAGGCGAGCCAGCGAACCGGGCCGATCCCGCACGGTGACCACGAAGCGGGCCATACGACCGTCGTCCACCATGCCTCGATCGATGATGCGGGAGAGGATGTTGAGGTCGATGTTCCCCCCGCAGAGAAGGGCCACCACCGACTCGTTCCGGGAGACCGGGATCCGACCTGCGAGCAGCGCGGCCAGGCCGGCGGCCCCCGCGCCTTCCACCAGACTCTTCTCTCGCTCCAGGAGGAGGAGGATGGCCCGGGCCACCTCCTCCTCTCCCACCAGGACGATGTCGTCGACGTATTGCTGGAGCAGGGGGAACGTCACCTCTCCGGGTGACTTCACGGCGATGCCGTCGGCCAGCGTCTCGCCGGTTTCGACCGCGGTGATCCGACCTTCGTCCAGGGAGCGCCGAGCGGACGGAGCCGCCTCGACCTCCACGCCCACGACCCGGACGTCGGGGATCAGGGCCTTGATGGCTACGGCGATCCCCGAGATGAGTCCACCTCCACCCACCGGCACCACCACCAGGTCCACATCGGGCACCTGTTCGGCGATCTCCAGCCCGATCGTGCCCTGCCCCTCCACGATCTGCTCGTCGTCGAAGGCATGGACCATGACCAGGTTCCGCTCCCGCTCGAGTCGACGGGACTCCTCGATGGCCTGACTGAAGCGCTGGCCGTGCAGGATGACCTCAGCCCCGTACCGGCGGGTGTTGCTGACCTTGACCAGGGGGGTGGTCTCGGGCATGAGAACGGTGGCCGGAATCCCCAGACGGTGGGCGTGGTAGGCCACGGCCTGGGCATGGTTGCCCGCGCTGGCGGTGACCACACCCCGCGTCCGCTCCTCCCCGGAAAGCGCCAGGAGCCGGTTCAGTGCACCCCGTTCCTTGAAGGATCCGGTCCGATGCAGGTTCTCGAATTTGAAGTGGAGTTTCCCGGGCACCAGGTTCTCGAAGAGAAAGGTGCGGGGACAGGGGGTCTGGATCACTTCGCCTCGGATTCTCTCCCGAGCCTGACGGATTTGGTCGAGCGAGGGCATGGGGCTCCCGGGGGTGAGGGGCGACGTAGACCGAAATCATCGAAGAGACTGACGACGATGAGGGGCGGGGTCGGGAAGGCGCAAGTCCGGACTCGCCTTCCAGTCTCCTCAACTCGTCTTCCAGCTCAAGGGGAGGGAAGAGAACGATGGAGGTGGCGGATGCGCCATCCCTCGGCCGTGGGGACCAGAAGCACCGTCTCCCGGAGCTCCCGGTCGGCCAGCCCCGCCAGCGCCTCCGGAGCGTCGTCGGCCACCTGGATGTGGAGGGTGGAAACCACCAGCGCTACGCCTCCGGGAAAGGAGAGGCGGGTCGAGGTTTCGCTGAGGTCCAGCCCCTCGGCCAATCGAGCTCGAAGCTCCAGAAGCACCTCTCCCCTGGAGGCGGAGGTTCCCACCTCCCCCGCGACCTCGTCCATCAGGGAGGCATCCCGATCCAGGAGCGCCAGGGCCAGGGAGAGGTCGCCGACCGCCATCGCCTCCCGGAAGGCACGCAGGGTCTGGAGGGGGCCCTCCGTGGGCCCGAAGGTATCGGGGTCGGGAATCTCGCCCTCCACCTGATGGGCAGAGGGATCCTCCTCCTCGGGCTCGTCACCGTTGGGCCTCTGCTCGAAGGTGCAGGCCACAGGGACGAGGAGGAGCAGAAGCCCCAGGATTCCGAGCTCACCGCGCTCTCGAATCAAGGGAGACTGCCAGCTTGGACGTCAGTTGGAAAAGCCAAGGAGTTTCTGCAGCTCCTCTTCAGAGAGATCGTCGGCGGACCGGGTGCCGAGTCCGCCCGCGCTCCTGGGGTGCTTGGGGCGATCCTTCCCGCTGGCGGCCTGGGATTCGCCCGTGTAGTCGAAGCCGTCCATGGAGGTTCGATCCAGGTCACGGCCCAGCCGGTGCTCGATGGACCTCAGGTAGCCCAGCTCCCCCGCGGTCACGAAGGTCACCGCGGTGCCCGCCGAACCGGCACGGCCCGTTCGACCGATCCGGTGGACGTAGTCTTCGGGGTCCATGGGCACGTCGTAGTTCACCACATGGGAAATCCCCTCCACATCGAGGCCCCGCTGGGCTACGTCGGTGGCGACCAGAACCCGCACCTCTCCGGTCGCGAACCGGTCCAACGCTCGAACCCGGTGCTGCATCCGTCGATCCGAATGCATGGTGTCGGTCGTCACTCCGGCCCGTCCCAGCCGAGCGCTGAGCGCGTCCGCTCCAGCCTTCGTACGGCTGAACACCAGAACCTGATCCCACCCGGGGTCCTCCAGCAGCGTCACGAGGAGCTCGGGCTTCTTCGCCGGCTTCACCATGTAGACGTGTTCATCGATGAGATCCGCGACGGTGCCCGAGGGGGTGGCCTCGATCCAGGCCGGGTCCTTGGTGATCCGCAGGGCGAGGGCGTGGACGCCGTTGGGCATCGTCGCCGAGAAGAGCATGCTCTGACGGTCACGGGGGGTCCGCTGGAGCACATCTTCGATCTGGGGACGGAATCCCATGTCCAGCATCCGGTCGGCCTCGTCCAGGATCAGAACCTTGAGCCCCGTCAGATCCACGTTCTTGCGGCTCATGTGATCGTTGAACCGTCCGGGGGTGGCCGCAATGATCTCCCAACCGCCTCTCAGGGCCTCGATCTGCGGCTCGTATCCCACTCCCCCGACCACGTCCGCGACCCGGAGGTTTGTGCCCTTCGAGAGAAGGCGGGCATCTGCGGCCACCTGCTGGGCCAATTCACGTGTGGGGCAGAGGGTCAGCACCTGCAGGCCTTTCCCCGGCTCGACCTTTTCGAGGGAGGGAATCATGAAAGCGCCGGTCTTTCCGGTACCGGTCTGGGCGACCCCCACGACATCCCGACCTTCCATGGCCGGTGGGATTCCCTTCTGCTGAATCGGGGTGGGGTGGGTCCACCCCTGAGCTTCAATGGCGGCAAGGCGCTCCTGCGAGAGGCCGAGACTCTTGAATGTTACGACTTCGTCCAAGTTTGACTCCATCACATGTTGGCGGACCCTGGGCCGGGACGCTCCCGACGCTTTGACGCCTGGATTCGCTCCGACGCCTCATGGCCCGCTTGTTATAGTTTAGCGTATCCCTTGCGTTCCGCCCATTTCGAACTTCCTCGGAGACGTGGGTGGACCACTCCAACCCAGATTCGAACATGGCTGCTCAGAATACCAGCAACCTCAGCGTACTCTTCGTCTGCCTCGGAAACATCTGTCGCTCGCCCCTGGCCGAAGGGGTGTTACGCCATCTGATCCACGAACGCGGCCTCGAGGACCGGGTGAAGGTGGATTCGGCGGGAACCGGCGCCTGGCACGTCGGTGAGGGGCCGGATCGGCGATCCGTGGCCGTGGCTCGGGAGCACGGCATCGAACTCGAAGGCCAGAGGGCTCGGCAGGTGAAGGCGGTGGACTTCCAGGTCTATGACCTGGTCATCGCCATGGACCGGGAGAACCTGCGAAACCTCGAGGATCTCCGAGGAGACGACGAGGCCGACCTTCACCTTCTCCGGGAATTCGACGCCGAGGCGGAGGAGGACCTGGAGGTCCCCGATCCCTACTACGGAGGTCCCGACGGCTTCAACCACGTCTACCGCCTCGTCCGACGTTCCTGCGAGGCGCTCCTGGACGAGGTCGAGGGTCGACTGGGTTGATCGCCGGAGCCGATATCCCGGCGGAGGTCTCCCGAGCCGTCACCGAACGCCTGGGTCCGATCCGGGGCTTTCATCGCGTCGGCGGCGGGTGCATCGATCCTGCCGTTCGAGTCGAGTTCGAGACGGCCCCCCCGGCCTTTCTCAAGTGGTCCCGCAAAGCCGGTCCCTCGCGCTTCGGCGTCGAAGCCCGAGGCCTCGACGCCCTGAGAGAACGGATCCAGGGCGGGGGTGGCGAGCCCGACGACAGTCCCGGAGCCTCGGAGGGATCGGAGAGCTCGGGACTGGCCGTGCCACGCGTCCTGGGATGGGATGACGGCACGCCCCAGGCTCCGGGATGGCTTCTGCTGGAATGGGTCGAGCCCGGACGGGAAACCCGGCCCTCAGGACGCCTGCTCGGCCTCGGCCTCGCCCATCTCCACCGGCCCCTCCCCCAGGGATCCGTTCCGGGCTGGGTGGAGGATGGGTGGATCGCCACCCTCCCACAGCCCAACCCTGCGGTCACCCCGTGGCCCACCTTCTGGGCCCAGGCGCGGCTCCTTCCACAGTGGCGGCGAGCCCGTGACGCGGGGCGGATCTCCGCCGAGGTCGACCCGGAGATGGACCGCCTCCTGGACGTGCTTCCCACCGGGCTGTCCGGTTGGGAGGAGGACGGCCTTTCCCTCCTCCACGGAGACCTCTGGGGAGGGAACGTGCTGGTGGACCGGACGAACACGCCGTTCCTCGTGGATCCGGCGGTCTATCGAGGACACCGCGAGGTGGACCTCGCCATGCTGGAACTCTTCGGCTCGCCCGGGCGCAGCTTCGACACCACCTACCGGGAGGCGGCTCCCCTGGCCCCGGGGTACGAGGAGTTCAGGCGGGGGATCTACCAGCTCTATCCCCTTCTGGTCCACGTGAACCTCTTCGGAGGCGGGTACGTGGGGCGCACCCTGGACACCCTGCGAGCGTCGCTGGCCGCGCTGGGATGAACGATCGCCCTCAGGAGTCCGGGTCGGATCGGCCCGCCTGGCGAGCGTCGGAGCTCTGCCGGTGACGTCTCGGCGCCGGTCAGGAACGCCGGGCCACGAGGAGACCGTCACCGACCGGAAGGAGGGTGGCGTCGAGCGCCGGGTCGCCTGCGGCGATCACCAACGCCTCCCGTATGGCCACCGTGGCTTCGTCCGAGGCTTCCGGGTCGATCACCTTGCCCTTCCAGAGGGCGTTGTCCACCAGGAGGAGTCCACCCGAACGAAGGAGACGTCGCGCTTCGGTGAGGTATTCGGGCAGTCCCTCCTTGTCGGCATCCAGAAAGACCGCGTCCCACCCACCGTCAGGACCCAGCTCCTCCAGCAGGTCTCTGGCGTCCCCGACCCGGAGATCGACCCGGTCGCCGACGCCGGCGCGGGAGAGAAGTCGGCCCGCAAGTTCGCTGCGCGCGGGATCCCGGTCGATCGTCGTGAGGCAACCTTCGGTGGGCAGGGCCCTGGCGATCCAGAGCGCCGAATATCCTGCCAGGGTGCCTACCTCCAGGACCTTCCGGGCCCCGATCAGGCGGAGCAGCAACTGGACCGTCCGGGCGGTGGTGGCGGGAAGGGCGATGTCGGGGAGTCCCTCGGCCTCCATGGCCTCGCGGATCCGGCGCAGATCAGAGTCCTCAGGGGCGAAGAGTCGGGCGATGAACCCCTCGGTCGAGTCCGGGGCCGCCTCGCTCACTCGCCGCCCTTCCGGACCCGGGCCAGGCGATCCACCGCGTCGTCCAGGAGTTCGTCGGAGGTGGCGTAGCTGAGGCGCACATACCGATCGTCACCGAAGGCCACGCCGGGAACCAGGGCCACACCGGTTCGCTCCAGCTCCCGGGAGCACCACGCCTGGGAATCGGTCACCTCGCCCCCGTACTCCGAGTCCACACGGATGAAGAGGTAGAAGGCGCCCTGGGGCTCCACGAGCTCCATATGAGGAAGGGCTTCCCCGAAACGCCGGACCACCAGGTCGCGGCGACGGCGAAACGCCATGACCATCTCGCGGATCGACTCGTCGGCGCGCTCGGGCTCGGAGAGCGCGGTGAGCGCGGCAATCTGCGAGGGGGTCGCGGCGTTGGAAGTGGTGTGACTCTGGAGAGCCGAGAGCTTCCGAATCACCTCCGGTTGGCTCACGGCGTAACCGATCCGCCAACCGGTCATGGCAAAGCACTTCGAGGCCCCGTCCACCACCACGTAGGGTCCCACGGCATCGGGGTCCAGGTCCATGAGCCCGGCGGCCTGATCCTCCTCGAAGACGATGCGGCGATAGATCTCGTCGGAGACCAGCCAGACGTCTCGATCCCTGGCCCAACGAGCCACCGCCTCAAGTTCGTCTCGCGTGTAGACCGCCCCCGTGGGATTGGAGGGAGAGCAGAGGATGAGCCCCTTCGTCGAAGGTCCGCTCACGGCGTCCAGCGCCTCGGAGCCAAGCTTGAATCCCTCCTCCCGGGGCCCGGCCGCGAAGACCGGTTTGGCGCCGGTCAGCCCGACGATCTCAGGGTAGCTGGTCCAGTAGGGGGTGGCCACGACCACCTCGTCGCCGGGCCCGAAGAGGGCGAAGCAGGCGTTGAAGAGCGCCTGCTTCGCTCCGGAGGTCACTATGACGCTCTCGGAGGACACGGACCATCCCGCCCCGGAGCGCCGCTCCATGTCCCGAGCCACCGCCTCCCGAAGATCGGGCAGGCCCGGGGCGGGAGTGTAGCCCGTCCGCCCCCCTCTGATCCCGTCGATGGCGCCCTGCGAGATCCAATCCGGAGTGGGGAAGTCGGGTTCGCCGGCGCTGAGGTCGATGATGTCCCTTCCCTCGGCCTTGAGCTTCTTGGCCAGGGTGCTCACCGCGATGGTGGCGGAGGGGCGAAGGGTCTGGATGTTCGAGCTGAAGACCATGGGGACGCATTGGAGAGGAGAACGGGAGCTTGGGCGAATGGGTCAATATCTCGAACTCCCCTCGGGCGGAGCAAGAAGGAACTTCCACAGCGGCTCCAGACGGCGGGAGTTGATCCGCCCACCGAGTCCAGAGCACATTACGGGTCCAAGAGGATACACAAGGAGCGGGCGGCCGGGTCGGATCGACGGCTGGCACGCGGCGTGAAGCACTTCGGAGGACCCAGGAACGTGGACTGGAGGAGTCGAGGGATGAAGGGAGCGCACAGGCCGTGACCGAGGAGGCGGACCCACTCCACTTCTACTTCGATTTCGTGGACCCCGGCTCGTACCTGGTCCACGAACTCCTGGTGCGGCGGCTGGACGGCCCGGGTGAAGATGGAGGCACGGGGGTGGAGTGGATCCCCCTGGAGCTGCGACCCCCACCCGCCTCCCTCCTGGCCGCAGACGATACGGACTGGCAACAGATGACCCGGGCCCTGGCACGGGAAGCTCGAGACCTCGACCTTCCCTTTTCCCCTCCCACGCTGATTCCGTGGACGCGGAAAGCGCACGAGTTGGCCCTGCATGCCATGGAGGTGAGGGGCCGGAAGAGTCGGATTCACTCCCGCCTCTTCCGGGCCCACTTCGAGAAGGGCCTCGACCTGGGACGGGTGGATGTCCTCATCGGCCTGGCCGAGGAGGCCGGACTGGATCCAGCCGAGGCCCGCACGGTCCTGGGCGTGGACCGTTTCGAGCCGGTGGTCAGGGAGGCCCGGGAAGAGGCCGCGAGGCTGAAGATCCGGGGCGTCCCCACCCTCGTCCGAAGGGATCTTCGGCTGGAGGGGTTCAGTGGAGCGGACGAGGTGGCCACCTTCCTGGAGGCCGCCACATGATCCATACCAAGATACGGAGCAAACGCGAGATGGCTGGATACGTTCGGAAAACGGTCGCCTCCCCCTCTCGGGTGCTGAGCGAGGCCGCGATATTTCTTCCCCACCGGCTGGGGCTGTCCCCGAAGAAGTCTTCGGACCATTCCGTCACCTACTCTGGAGAGGAGGGCACGGTCTCCGTCCACGCACACCGCCATTCCATGTACACGGAGGTGGTGGCGGAGACGGACCAGCTTCGCACCTCCCGAATGGACTACGAGATCCAGCGGTTCCTGAACCTCCTCCCCTATGAGGAGGGGGATCAGGGCGGCGACGGCTCCGGTGACCCCTCCTGAGATTGAAGTTCCCTGATCTGGATCATCGCAGGATGATCCTTGACCTCTGACCACGGATTTGAATGGAATCCTTCGACGACCTGGGCCTCGAGCCCGAACTGGTGGAAGCGCTGGCGGCCGAGGGGATTGAAATCCCTTCTTCGCTCCAGGCCGACGCCATCCCCGTCCTTCGCCGGGGCAACCCGGCCGTTCTCCGCGCCGGGCCCGGAGCCGGAGCCGGAGTGGCCTGGGGCACCGCCCTCCTGAGCCGTCTCGAGCCTGGAGGGGGCCAACCGGTGGCGCTGGTCCTCGTCACGACTCCTGAGGTCGCCGAAGGGACCGCCCGCTCCCTCGCCCGCCTCGGGATGGCCACCGGACATCGATGCGCGGCCCTCCAGGACGGATGGGCCCTCCCCGGCCACGCGGACATCCTCGTCTCCACCCCCGCGGCGCTGGAGGCGGCGATTCGCTCGGCTGACGTGAAGGTGGACGGGGTCCAGGCGCTGGTGATCGAGGGGGCTTCGATGTTGCTCGACGAGGTGAACCGGCCTCGAGTGGAGCTGGTGCTGGAGACGCTGGAGGCGGGCAACGTGCAGGGGATCGTCGTCTCCGACCCCATCTCGCCCATGGTCAGGGAATGGATCGACGCTCATCTCCGCAGGGCCGTGTTCATCCCCAGCGACGCGGCGGGGGGAGATCCGGACGAGGCGCCCCTGGAGCGAGGGGTCCTGGAGCTCCATGTGGCCGAGGGGGGCGAGCTCATGCGAGAGGCGGTGGGAGTCATCGCGCAGATCCTGGACGAGGGGAGCCATCACGTGCTCCTCTTCTGCCGCTCCGAGGACCGGGCCGCAGACATGGGAGACCTCCTCACCCTTCACGGCTTCCTCGCCGGCGCCCCTGGCGATCCCTCGGTCCCGGTCTGGCTGGGGCTGGATCCCCTGGCCGACCGGAAGACGCTGGCTGAGGAGGAGATCCCGGTGGATCTCGTCACCACTCTCTCGCTGGATCCGCCTCTGGACGCGGACACCCTGGACCGACGTCACGGAGGGGGACAAAGCACTGGCGTCCTCGTGGCCGAGCCCCGCGAGGTCCCCCACCTCCGGCGGCTGGCCAAGGAAGCCGGGTATCGGCTCAAGGACCGGGGCTCCACCCCAGCCGCCATGCTCGCGGAGGTGGAGACCTTCCGGGAGTCGATCCGACAGGCCCTCCGGGAACGGGACCTGAGCGCGTACGTTACCCTTCTGGACCCACTGCTCGAGGAGACCTCGGGGGTGGAGGTGGCAGCGGCGCTGGCCGCCCTCCTCCGGGATCAGGGAGCCGCCGACGGGAGTGCCGCGTCGGCGAGAGGAGCGACTGCCGGATCGACTCCCGGCGACCGGCCACCGGCCTGGGCGCGCCTCTTCATCAGCGTGGGCAGCAAGGACGGAGCGGGACCTGGCGACCTCCTCGGCGCCATCACTGGCGAGGCCGGTCTCAAGGGCGACGAGGTGGGCCGGATCGATGTGAAGGACACCTTCTCCCGCGTGGACGTGCAGGACCACCGAGCCCAGGAAGTGATCCAGGCCCTGAACGGCACCTCGATCCGTGGCCGCAGCGTGCGGGTCGATTTCGATCGCGGGGGTGCCCGGGACCACGGACGGGGGGAAAAACCGGGAGGCGGGAGAGGGGAGAAGTCGGGGCGCGGGGCTCCCCCGAGTCGACGCAGGGGCCCGGCCTCCAGTTGACGGATCGGTGGGATCCGACAAAAAGAAAAGGGGCCGCATCCCGGTAAGGATGCGGCCCCTTCGCTCCCTGGAACTACGGGGGTTCAGATCAGGACTTCACTGCGTCCTTGAGCCCCTTCCCCGCCCGGAAGCTCGGAGTCTTGGTCGCGGGGATCTTGATCGTCTCACCAGTCCGGGGGTTCCGGCCGGTGCGGGCCTTCCGCTGCTTGGTCTCCAGCGTGCCGAAGCCGGTGATCTGGACCCGCTCGCCCTTCTTGAGAGCCGTGGCGATCACACCGCTGTCCGTGTCGAACAGGGCATCGATCGCCTTGCCGGAGTCGGCCTTCGTCATTCCGGTTGCATCGGCCAAAGCATCCACGAGCTCGGATTTGTTCATCTGGGTCACTCCTCGATTGGATAATGATGTGGGGACCGCTGAGACCGAAGGAATTCGGCGCATCAGCGAAGAACCGCCCTGCAGGCACCTCCGAAGCTCGTTCCTCGGAGCGATGCCCTTCCTGATTCCCGGCCGAGCCATCCGGAGTCCCCGGCCAGAGCTTGAAACTACGGTAAGAGCAGGCTCAGGGAGCGTCAAGAGAGGCGATCCGGTGAAACCCCGCATATTTACTGGCCTTCGCCACCCTGCGGGACTGTTTTGGGAGAGGGGGTAACACAGAGGAGTGACCCTGGGGCACCCATGCACTCAGGGCACGGGCGCCCCCGTTCGAAGAAGGGTCCCGAGGCTCAGACGGGCTGCCCCTCGAGGCGACTCCAGGCCCAGAGTACGAACCAGCCCAGGGCCGCGATCATGGCCACCGGGACCGCCAGGATCGACAGGAGGACGAAGAGGATGATGATGGGGATCAGGATAGGAGCCAGAAGGCTTCCGATTACGTGGAGGGCCAGAAGTACCAGGACTCCCAGACCCAGAAGCTTGAGTAGCGCGTTCATGTCGGTCTCTCCATCTATGGGTATCGTAGGCGTCCGTCCGGGAGTCGCACCCGGGGTGCCGGAGGCCCGTTTATGCTCCATCCCCCCCTACGAATCGAAGACGGGCGGGGTTTCAGGAGCGCCCGCCCGGAGCTCCGGCGATCGGTTCCGACGGGGAGTTGGGGAGGGGTGACCGATGCATGAAGCTGGAGGCGAAGGAAGAGTGTTTTCCCGCGAAGAGGTCGACGCGCTCCGTCGCCGGCGGCGCCAGGGGCACGCCCTCGAGTGTCCCCGCTGCCGGGTCGCTCTGGAGGAAACGAGAGTCCCGCGACCTCCCGGTGTTTCGTACGTCCGCAGGCGAAGCTGGCACCACTGCCCGGAGTGCCGACGTAGCGTGGTCCTGGATCGCTGAGGGCGTTATCTTCGGCGGCATTTCGGCCCCATACGACCGCTCCACCGTGCGCCCAGCGAGGTTCGATGACCCATGAGGCTGACCCCCTGAACTCCCCTGTGGAGCCCGTGGAGTCCGGAGGGCGCGAAGACGGCCTGATTCTGGTGGGTTGGCGGGAGTGGATCACACTTCCCGACACCTCGTCGCCCCCCATCAAGGCCAAGGTGGACACCGGAGCTCGCTCGTCGGCCCTTCATGCCACCCGAATCCGCACCGGGGGTGAGGGCTGGATCCGTTTCCTCCTCCACCCTCATCAGCGACGCAACGACGATCCCGTGGAGATCCGGGCTCCTCTGGTGGACCATCGGAAGGTCCGGAGCTCCAGCGGGGTGTCCGAACCCCGTCCCACGGTCCAACTCACCCTGGGGCTGGGGCCCTATCGCTGGCCCGTGGAGGTGACCCTGACTCGACGGGATCGGATGGGGTTCCGGATGCTACTGGGCCGTACAGCCCTCCGAGGGCGGTGCCTGGTGGATCCAGGTGCCTCGTTCCTCCTGGGCCAGCCGCCCGGCCACTCCACCCGCTCCGACGTCCCCCCAACCGAGACCCCTTCTTGAAGATCGGAATTCTGTCCCGAAAGGCCTCTCTCTACTCCACCTCCCGGCTCATGGAGGCCGCACAGGAGCGGGGCCACGACGTTCGGGTCGTGAACTACCTCCGCTGCTACATGGACATCACGGCGGAGCGACCTTCGGTGATCTATCAGGATCTGGTTGCGGACCGGAACGCCACCGAGGAGGAACTTCAGTTCGACGCGGTGATCCCGAGGATCGGGGCCTCCTATACCTACTACGGTACTGCAGTCGTCCGGCAGTTCGAGATGATGGGCACCTTCAGCGCAGGTCAATCCGACGGAATCACCCAGGCCCGGGACAAGCTCCGTTCCATGCAACTCCTCTCCCGAGCGGGGGTGGGCCTGCCCACGACCACCTTCGCCCACTCCACCCGGCACACGAAGGGGCTCATCGACCGGGTCGGCGGGCCTCCGGTGGTGGTGAAGTTGCTCGAGGGAACCCAGGGCGTGGGGGTGGTGCTGGCCGAGACCCGCAAGGCGGCCGAGTCGGTGATCGGGGCCTTCCGACAGCTCGACGCCAACATCCTGGTCCAGGAGTACATCAAGGAGGCGGGAGGAGAGGACCTCCGGGCAATCGTCGTGGGAAAGAAGGTCGTCGCCGCCATGGTCCGACGAGCCGCCCCCGGGGACTTCCGGTCCAACCTCCACCAGGGGGGCACCGCGGAGGGGATCGAACTCACCACCGAGGAACGGCGCACGGCGATCCGCGCCGCCGCCACCATGGGGCTTTCCGTAGCCGGCGTCGACATGCTTCGGGCCGAGCGGGGTCCGGTGGTCATCGAGGTGAACTCCTCACCGGGTCTCGAGGGGGTCGAAGGCGCCACGGGGGTCGATGTGGCCGGAAAGGTCATCGAGTTCATCGAGCGTCGAGTCGGCACGGGATGAACCTGCCCGAGCCCCACGAGGGAGCGCACGAGGCCGCGGTCGTAGCGGGGGTCTCCGTTGCCCCTGGCGAGCGGAAGCGAATCGAGCTTCCGGCCGGAAGCCTGGCCACGGGAGGGAAGCTCACCCTGCCCATCGAAGTACTCCACGGCGTCCGTCCGGGACCCCGCGTCTGGCTCAGCGCCGCCATCCACGGGGATGAACTCAACGGTGTCGAGGTCGTCCGGAAGGTTCTGGGCGAGGTGACTCCGGGTCGCCTGGCCGGGACCCTTCTCGCCATCCCCATCGTGAACGTCCAGGGCTTTATCATCGAATCCCGGTATCTCCCGGACCGGAGGGACCTGAACCGTTCCTTTCCGGGCTCCTCCCGGGGCTCCATGGCCTCCCGGCTGGCACACCTGTTCATGAGGGAGGTCGTGGCGGGGTGCCACCTGGGGATCGACCTGCATACGGGATCCGATGGTCGGACCAATCTTCCCCAGATCCGGGCCGACCTCTCCGATCCGGAGACGGCCCGGCTGGCCAGGGCCTTCGGAGCGCCCGCCCTGATCCACGCCAGCCTCCGCGACGGCTCCCTCCGGGCCGCAGCCACGGCCCGTGGGGGTCGGGTCCTCGTCTTCGAGGGGGGCGAGGCCCATCGGTTCGAACGGCACGTCATCGACTCCGGCTTCGCCGGGGTGCTGCGGGTAATCCAGGCGATGGAAATGCGGAAGTCCGCCCCGCCCCCACCCTCCGAGATCCCCATTGAATCCAGCAGCACGGCCTGGATTCGGGCAGGTCGGAGCGGGCTGGCGCGGATTCACGTCGATCCCGGTGATCGGGTCGCGAAGGGCGACCGCATCGGGGTCATCCGTGACGCATTCGGCGATCGGACGCTCCCGATCAAGACGAACCGATCGGGTGTGATCATCGGACTCACCCGCCAGCCCAACGTGAACCGCGGCGACGCCCTGGTCCACGTGGCCACCCCGGTGGAGGACGCAGCTCCCGAGAAGGACCAGGCAGGAGGATCCGAAAACGGAGGCATCGCCAGGGGAAGGGGCCGCTCAGAGCCGAACCGGATGGAGGAAGTTCAGGAGTAGCCCTGAGCGCCGGGGCCTCCTACCTGGGGTTGGATGCCGTCCAACCCCGGGTCCCGTCACCGCGGGCGGTCAGCTCCCGGTACGCCCGCAGATATCGTTCGGCCTCTACCTCGTCTCCGAGGGCCTGGGCCGCTCGACCGGCGTAGTACGTGGCTCGCCCTCGGTTGGGCTCTCGCTCCAGCACGCGCTGGAAGGCCTCCAGGGCTTCCCCATGGCGTCCCGCCTGGAGGAGGATCTCTCCGTGCATCTCCCGGGCCGGAAGGAGAGGGCCCGGCGTCACCGGATGCTTCTCCACCCTCTCCTCCAGCTCCGCAGCGGCGCTCATGCGCTCCAGGGCCTGATCGAACCGCCCCTCGGTGGCCAGGGTCCACCCCTCCACCGCGAGCCCCTGGGCCTCCACCACCCGTGCCCAGTAGCTCTCCCCGGCGTCATCCAGCGCCGACTCGATCTCGGCGAGGCGGTCCCTCTCGGCCCGGGCTCCCTGCACATCGCCCGTACGGGCCATCCCCACACCTCGAGCGAAGTGACGGATGGCCACACTCTGGTGGGCTCGCTCCCCGCGGATTTCCAGGGTGGCCGCCCCCGCCCAATCCTCCCTTTCCAGCGCCAGACGGGCCGGCATGGCTTGCCAGTTGTACGCACCGGCCGCCGCCTCCGGAGAGGGAGCCTGGGAGACCGCAGCCTCCGCAGCCTCCACGATCCGGGCCGCCTCGGCATCCCGTCCCTGCTGGAGGTAGGCGTAGACCAGGTAGTCCCAGGGGTGGACACGGGCCCAGTCGTTCCCTGACGCCCGGGCCGAAGCCAGATTCGCCTCGATGGACCGGTCCCACATGCCCAGGCGGGTGAAGATGTGCGAGGGCATGTGCAGGGCGTGGGGAGCGGCGGGAGCGATCTCCGCGTAGCTCAGCGCCGCTTCCAGCCCACGATCCGCCAGGGTCGGAGCGTCGTAGGCGTGGATGATGTAGTGGGCCAGACCCGGGTGATCGGGGCGCTGCTCGAAGAGGGGCTCGAGGAGGTCGGCGGCCCGGAGCTGGCGCACGAAGGTGGTGTCGTCCGGGGGAGCGTTTGCCAGGAGCGCCAGCCCCAGGAATATGGTGATCTCCGGGTCATCGGGGTGGGTCTGGTGAAGCTCTTCCAGCGCGCGCTCCCAGCTCCGCCGCCGGTCTCCGTCGGTATCCCCTCCCTCACCGAACAGCTGGCGAGCCGCCTCCACGAAGCCTCTTTCCCTCTCGGTGGGGGGGTCGAGGGACCGTGCCCGATCCAGAGCGGCCATGGCCACGGATCGCCGATCCTCCGGGATGGCGCCTGCGTAGGGATTCCCCATCTGCGCCATGGCCCGGCCCCACTCCGCCATGGCGCACTCCGGATCGAGTTCCAGCGCGGCCTGGAACGCGGAGTCGGCCTGAGGGAACCAGAAGGAGTGGAACATGGCCACCCCCGATTCGAAGTAGGCCGTCGCTTCGGGCCCGCAACTCACCGGGAATTCCACCCGGCCCACCTCTCCGAGAGCTTCCGGACCCGGGTCGTGCTCGTGGAGGTGGTCCTCCTCCCTCTGAGGACCCTCATCCGACCCGCCTGCGGCGGCCCGCTCGGCCGCCCCGGTCACCTCGGTCGTCGTGGCGGGATCCTCGACGAAATCGAGGCGGTCGGGTCGGTCGGGAACACAGCCCCAGACCGGAAGGAGGACCAGGAGCAGTCCGGAAAGCAGGGTCGAGGAGATGGCGGGGCGTCGGTGCATCGGTGTTCACCTCGGTCGAGGAGTCAGAAGCTGCTCAGGGCACGGGCGAATCGATCTCGACGAGACCCGTATCCACCAGCCATCCCTGACTATGGCCCACCAGAACGAAGACCGCCAGAGCCCAGACGTAATAGGAGAAGAAGCGGAACCGGGCCCGATACAGGAGCTTGAGCACGACCGTGAGGGCGCCGATTCCCACTACCGCCGCCACTCCGAACCCCACGGCCATCGCGGTCAATCCCACCCCCCCGGTCCACCCCAGCTGCCACACCTCGATGGCCTGCAGGAGGGAGGCGCCCATGATCGTCGGAAAGGCGATGAAGAAGGAGAACTCGGCCGCCCACCGCCGCTTCATCCCCGCGAAGAGTCCGAAGGCGATCGTGGTTCCGCTCCGGGAGAGTCCGGGAAGCAGGGAGAGGCCCTGAGCCAATCCCACGATCGCCGCGCTCCCGGGTCCGATGTCGGAAAGCCGCCGGGTCCTGCGGGGAAGGATGTCGGTCCAGTAGAGGAGGATCCCGGTGACCGTCAGAGTCCCGGCGATGAAGATCGGCCGAGCGAACACACTCTCGAAGAGATCCTTCAGGGGAAAGCCCACGGCCCCGGTCACCCCCACGGCCAGGATTCCCATGAAGGCCAGCTTGAGGGTCAGGCGCTCCCGTGCACCGGCCTTCCCCGGCCGCTGAAACCGGACCTGCGCACCGCTGAACAGACGGCTCAGGAAATGACCCAGGCTCTTGCGAAAGACCACGGCCATGGAGACCAGTGTTCCGAGGTGCACCACCAGATCGAAGAGGATCATCTCGGCCGATTCCGGCGAGGGCATCCCCGAGCCCTGCTGGATCAACCAGTGCTGGGTGAGCACCAGGTGGCTCGTGGAGCTCACCGGGAAGAACATGAAGATCCCCTGGATGATGCCCAGGATGATGGCTTCGAATAGGGTCATTCAGCCTGGCGCTCCACTGCGTCGACGTCCAGACGACCCCGACTGCGGGCTCCCGGCCCGGTCATGCGGGCTTCCTCGGCCTCCGACGGGTCGGCGGGCCTCCGGCGGTGCCAGTCACTTCGCTCCTGCACAGCCACGCCCAGAGCCAGGAGGCGCTCCTCTCCGAACGGAGGCGCTCCAAGGAGCACCCCACCGGGCAGGGTGCGTCCCCGCAGCACCCGGGTCCCTGCCGGGAGGGCCAACAGGGGGCACCCGATCATGTCGAAGGGGATGTGGCTCTCCATCGTGGCCACATCGCACTGCGAGAAGAAGTCGTCCATGACGAGGCGCAGAAGGGCCAGCTTCGCCCGCTGTCCCTTCAGGTACTCGTCGCCCGAGACGAAGAGCCCGCTCATGAAGGAGGTGATGGTCGGCCCGAAGAGGCGGACATCCTCCTTCAGGTAGGGGAGGAAGGGCTCGGTGCGTTCCACCAGGCGAAGGGCGTTGAAGGCACCCGAAGTGAGTTCTTCCCAGGCCGGCGGAGGCGCCAGTTCCACCAGGTCGATCCCGGCTTCCTCGGCCACCCGGAGGAAGGCCCTCCGATTCTCCCCCGTCTCTCCGTCCGCGTCGGTCCACCCCGGCAGCACCCCGAGGCGGGTCTCCCACCGGACCACAGGCCGGCCCCCACGGCTCACGGGAGTGGCGGCCCGTAGAAAGTCGGGCACGGGTGGGAGTCCTCCGGTCCGAGGATCCCGGGGATCCACCCCGGCCATGGCCTGGATCATGAGGGCGGCATCCCGCACATCACGGGCCAATGGACCCACATGGTCCCGGGTGTAGCTGAGTGGAACCACGCCATGAAGCGAGACCCGACCGAAGGTGGGCTTGAGGCCGGTGGTGCCCTGGGCCATGGAGGGCATGGTGATGGAACCGCCGGTCTGGGTCCCGATGGAAGAGGAGGCCAGGCGGGCCATGACAGCCGTCGCCGATCCCGACGAGGACCCTCCTGGGCTCACCTCAGGATCCCCTGGAGCCCATGCGTTCATCGTGGTGATCTCCCCATCCGGGGTCAGCGCCCGAGTGGTGGCCAGGGGGCCCAGCTGGCTCTTTCCCAGCATGACCCCTCCCCGGGCCATGAGGTTCGTCACCACCATCGCGTCTTCCTCGGGAACCAGATCCCGGAAGATGTGGGAGTTCACCGTCGTGGGAACCCCGGCCGTATGGATGTTGTCCTTGATGGCCAGAGGAATCCCATGGAGGATCTCGGTGGCCGGGGTCGAGTCCAGCTCCCGGGCTCGGGCCCTGGCCCGATCCTCGGTCACGGCATTGAAGGCCCGGTAGACTCCGTCCCACCGACGGATCCGGTCCAGATAGGCCTCCAGATACTCCACCGCGCCCAGGTCGCCGTCTCGGAGAAGGGCACCGGCCTCCCAGGCCGTGAGCTCC